>Ga0208407_1000942_pt1 | contig 13536 bp, 11 predicted proteins | sample ETNtaG_9_FD_185775 | JGI IMG/M metagenome (GOLD analysis project Ga0208407, IMG submission 185775) | Marine microbial and viral communities from oxygen minimum zone, Eastern Pacific Ocean - ETNP201406SV69 (SPAdes) (version 2) | ecosystem: Environmental > Aquatic > Marine > Oceanic ...
CGGCCATCTCCAACTCAGTCTTCCCCGTGCCCCCATAATCGCGAATAGACTCGAACATGGAGTGGTTGATCTCCCCGCTCTCCCGGATCATCGATAGTTCCCACTCGGACTTCGCCTCCCTCAGTCTGAACAGGGTACTGGAGCAATCGAGAGAAGGGCCATCCAGCCCCCCCAGTTTGCCATCAATGAAGCTCCACCTACTATGGGGTACCTTTGCCCCGGTCATCGCAGGCTTCTGAACGCATCCGAACTTTTCCAACATGCCAGACAGCTCCCCCATCCGGGGGTGCTTCTCCGTCAGGTGCGGGGAGTCATCCGCCCCCCCTTCGAACGAGGCTCTCGCAACCGACCTGCGGACTAGATGACGGGTTTGTATGCCGGTGCCCTCGGCACCAATGAGGATCGCAGAGTTCTGACGCCCGCCCGTAAGCCAGTACAACTCCACGGGGTCCTCGATGTAAGCGGACTCCATCCCTTCCTCCGCCAAGGCGACCGACGTCCTCCTCTGTCTGCCTTCCAACTCCGATACGGGCACCCTCCAGTCTTCCCCGTCAGGCCCGACTAGAGTCGATGAATCCCATTCCACAATCGGTCTTGGATTGCCATGACAGAAAGGATTTTTGGGTCAAAACGATCTGTAAAATCATCCACAACGGCCAAAACCGCCCTCCTTGTGGGAGACACGTGGAAGGGGTCCTCACCCTCGAAGACGTCGACCTAAGTGGGAGAACCGTTCTCTACAGGGTCGATGTCAACTCACCTCTGGAGCCCTCTTCAGGAAGGCTCCTTGACGATGGGAGGCTAAGGGGCGTGGTACCTACTCTGCAAGCCCTCGAACCATCGAAGGTGGTAATCCTGGGGCACCAGTCTAGACCGGGCAAATCCGACTTCACAAGCATGTCCAGTCACTGCGAGAGGCTTTCCGAGATTCTGGGGAGGCCAATAAAATTCGTACCGGACGTCTGTGGTGATCAGGCGATCGAGGAGATTGAGAATATGGCCGAGGGGGAGATCATCTTCCTCGACAATGTTAGGGGGAACGAGGAGGAGTACGGTGTGAAGTACAGCTCAAACAAGGATACCGAGGGCACCGACATTGTAGCGAGGCTCTCCTCGGTCTCCGATGTGTTCGTCACCGATGCATTTGCAGCAGCCCATCGCAGATCACCCACCCTGACGGGTTTTACCAACTCTTTTCCCTGTGTAGCAGGGACTCTGATGGAGAAGGAGATCAGCAGCCTGCGAATGGCATTGAACGACCCGCCCAACCCGTATCTAGCAATCCTTGGAGGTGCAAAATGCGACGACTCGGTCAGGGTGGCGCTGAATCTCATATCAAAGGGGGAGGTCGACAGGATAGCCTTCGTCGGAGTCACCGGGAATTTGATGCTCTGGATAGATGGCAATGACATAGGGGAGAGGAACAAGGATTTCATCCGCAACTCGCTTGGCGATGACTTCGAGACAGCATGGGAGATGGCCGAGAGGATCCTGGCAGAACACCCAGAGAAGGCATTCCTTCCCGTCGACGTAGCCGTCGAGTCAGACGGGGCGAGAAAGCCACTATCCGTCGAAGAGCTACCCACGGAGGATCCAATTTACGACGTCGGCCTAGAGACTCTCGGAGCGCTCAAACCACTCGTGGAAGGCGCGGGCTGCATCCTATGGAACGGCCCGGCTTCGTACTTCGAGATTCCAGAATTCGCCTTCGGAACGATCGAGATCCTCAACATGTGCACGGAGGCCAATGCCATGACAATCATCGGAGGGGGCCACACGAGTGCGTTGGTGAACAGCAGGGGGGTCGCAAGCCTGGTTTCTCACAACAGCACCGGCGGCGGCTCAACAATGAGCTTCCTTTCTGGCGAACCCATGCCCGTCATTGCGTCTCTGAAAGAATCCTATGCGAAGTATTGCGAGGACTTGGCGGGACTGGGTCTGGCATCATGATGGAGCCACTGGGGAGATTCGAACTCTCGGCCTTCTGATTACGAATCAGACGCTCTACCAGGCTAAGCTACAGTGGCAGCGAAGCGCCCACCTAAGGTGCTGGGATAAGAGAATCGGTGAGATGGAGAATCGTCACCGAGAGGCTCACTTCAGTTTGCTGATGTCAGCTAGATGCCCGATCCTTTCTTCCACATCCGCTAGAATTTCTTCCAAAGAAGAAACGTCCTTTGCCTCCGCCCTCATCACCAGGATAGGCTCTGTATTACTTGGTCTGCATAGGAACCAGCCTCGCTCGTACCTGACTCTGACTCCATCAACTTCTGAGAATTCCATATCTGCAAACGCTTGCTTTACGGCTGACATAACCGCCTCTCTTTCTCCAACTAGGGGGACCTTCCCCTCGTCTGTCGAGGGATACTCTGGCATGAACCCGAATCTCTCTGAGAAATTCACCCCTCCTTGGTCAGGAGCAGGATCCCTACCAACGATCTCCAATAGTCTAGCGGCATTGTATATGCTGTCATCAAAGCCATCCCAGCAGTCGTTCATGAAGAAGTGACCAGACATTTCTCCAGCCATGGGGGAGCTAGGGTTGGACCTCAACTCCATCTTCATGAAAGTGTGACCAGTCCTGACCATCTTTGGAACTCCTCCGAATCCGAGGATCGCCTCCTCAAGAGCCATGCTACACTTGACATCGAAGAAGATGGTCCTCTCCTCCTCGGAAGAACCACTCTCAATACTCTCCAGTACGTCTTTGGCAAATATCCCCATCAATCTATCAGGGTGGATAAAACTGCCATTTTCGTCTACAACTCCCAATCGATCCCCATCACCATCCATCCCAATTCCGAACTCTGCACCGTTTTCTACCACTGCCTTTCCAAGATCTACCATGTTCTTCTGCCTAGTAGGGTCCGGCGGATGGTTTGGAAACGAATTGTCCCAATCACAGTAGAGGGGGATTACTTCTACTCCCAACCTCTCAAGAGTCCTATGTGCCAATGGTCCCGGAACAGCGTTTCCACAGTCCAGCACCACTCTGACCTTTCTTGAGATCTGCCCAACGCTCCCCAGGACTGACTCAATGTAGGAATCTTCGTAGTCATCCATTTTCTGGTAAGAACCATTGCCCGTTCTGAACTCACCAGCATCGAATGTTCTCCTGATGTCCTGCAGATCTTCCCCTCCCAGGGGAGCCCTTCCCTGACAAATCTTGAAACCATTGTATTCTGGTGGGTTGTGACTGGCAGTTATTGCTACAGATACATCTACAGGAAGATCAACTGTCGATCTGTAAAGGACTCCCGTAGTTGAGATTCCCAGATCAATTACATTCGCACCAGCCGACCTGAGCCCTCTTACGAAAGACTCGTGATAGCTTGGACTGGATTCTCGAATGTCCCTAACTATTGAGACGCTTTTCGCATCTAGATGGGTAGCAATCGCCTTCCCTAGTCTTTCAGAGAATTCAACATTCAACTCTTCTCCGGCAATTCCCCTGATGTCATATGCCTTGAACACAGTCATACCCGGCCCCCAGCAATAGCATTACTAAGTGTTCTTGACACTAGTTTTACTTGACCATTCATTAAGCGGACACTGCTCTTATCCGAGACTCCTCTTTTATCGGAATATGAATCAAGGCCGAGAAGACCCCCGCTGCGACTCCAACCCACCAGACAATCGTATAGGTCCCATATGAGTCGTACAAAACCCCTCCAAGCCAAACCCCGATGAAGCTTCCCAGCTGATGCGAGAAGAAGACGATTCCATAGAGTGTCCCCATGTATCTAAGCCCGTATATGTGAGCCACAAGTCCACTTGTCAGTGGGACCGTAGCAAGCCATAGGAATCCCATGGCGAAGGAGAATATCAGTACCGAGTTAGCGGAAACCGGGGTCATTATGAAGACGGCCGCTGCTACCGATCTTCCTGCGTAGATACCCGACAAAAGCCATTTCTTCCCGAACCTATTGCCTGCCCATCCAGCCACTAGAGTCCCGATGATGTTGGAGAAGCCGATGACAGAAATGGCGAATCCCCCCAACGCTGCCGTAGTCTCGATACCGAGATCACCGCACCATCCCCTGGAATCAATCGGGGAACTCATTTCTGTGACCAATGCAGGAAAGTGAGCGGTGATGAAAGCAAGTTGATAACCACACGAGAAGAAACCGACGAAAATCATTGAGAAAGAGGGGTCCTTGAAAGCCAATTTCAGTATGTCGCCCATGCTCTCTTCCAGCTCATCCCTGCTAGCAGCAGGTCCAACTCGCATGAACGGAAGTAGTAGGATTGTGGAAATCACGAATACGGCGAATACCAGGAAAACGGACTGCCATACCATCCTGGATAGGAGTGCCACGGCAACGGGAGGGCCGACGACTTGGCCCAATGATCCAGCCGCTGTGGCGATAGCCAGACTCATGGAGCGATGCTCGTCAGCACTCGCCCTCCCCACTACTGCCAAGATAACTCCGAAACCAGTTCCAGCGATGCCAAAACCAACAAGAATGGAGTAAAACTGGTGCTCTATCGGAGTAGTTGAACCGGCGGTTAGGATCAGGCCCAGAGAATATAGTACCGCCCCGATGACTATTGCTCTCCGATCTCCGATCTTTTCAGCGACTGCCCCGAAAATAGGTTGGCCGAATCCCCATGCTAGGTTCTGGATAGCAATTGCCAGGCTGAACTCAGTTCGACCCCAGCCGAAATCCTCGGCAATTGGGATTTGGAAAACGCCGTAGGATGCTCTAACGGCAAAACCAACCAGTGTGATAACGCAGCCAATAATCAGAACAGGAGTGAACAGCGGAGCAGAACTATTCACGTGCCCCTTGGCCAGAAACCCTATACCAGGGCCTCCTCAAGTTCTGCGGTGAATTCGGTCCCGTACTCTCCCGAATTCCTGAAAGCCTCGCAAACAATCTCCACTAGTGCCCCGCCTGGGAGTTTTGGGACCTCGTAGGCAGCCCTGGCAGGGGGGATCGTTTCAGTCAGCCAATCCGAATAGATCTGGTTTATCGTTGAATAGAAACCAATGTCGGTCATCAGTATTGTCACCTTGACGAGGTCGGCCTTGGAGCTGTTTGCCGCAGAAAGCAAGTCATCGATTTTTGCAAGAACTCCAGATGTTTGGGATTCTATGTCATCGCCCCAATCCACTGCAATTTGGCCGGATAGCCAGATGTGGTCCTTGACGCATATTCCAGGTGTATAGGGGCCTAGTTTCGGCTCCCCGGTGTCTATCTTCAGTTTCCTGCTCATATATCTGCCAAGAGGTCCCGTGTTTAGGTTTACTTGCGAAGCCGCTCGATAATATCGAAGTGGTCTCCAGCTATATCCTCGGATAAGATACTGCCAACCTTCACCCATTCTGCTTCTGAGGCATCATCTCCAGCAACGGGCTCAGATTCTCCCTCGACACTGACCATGTAGAAGATTGAGACTATATGTTTCCTAGGATCTCTATCAGGGGTGCCTTTCACGGCGTAAAGCTGTGGGTTTCTACCTTCTACCCCGGTCTCCTCTAGAAGCTCCCTTAGAGCTGCTTTCTCAGGGTCCTCGCCATAGTCGACGAAGCCTCCGGGGAACGCAAGCTTACCTTTCCAGGGGGAGGCACCTCTTCTGATCAGGAGAACCTCTGCTCCACCATCTCTGAGGCAAATTGCATCCACAGCGAGCGATGGGTTCCGAAAACCATCACTCACCGTATCTCCTCCTCCTCATCTGGTATGTTTCTATCGCATCATACAGATCAGACTTCGAGAATGAAGGCCAGTGAACATCTGTGAAGTATAGCTCGGAATATGCAATCTGCCAGAGGAGGAAGTTCGAGACTCTCTCTTCCCCACTAGTTCTGATTACCAGATCCGGATCCGGGATCTCAGCATCGTACAGACGACTCGAGATCTCAGCAGTGTCTATCCTCTCCAGCTCCAGGCTACCAGAAGCATGATCGGCAGCGATGCCCTTCACTGCATCTACTATCTCCTCCCTGCCACCGTATGCAAGACAAACAGTGAAAGTGAATTTGGAGTATTGACCAGTCCTCTCTTGGGCGTTTTCAATTGCCCGGTTGACCCTATCGGGGAGTTCCTCAGTCCTGCCCACGACCCTCACCTTGACCTCCTTGGAGTGGATCCGGTCGTCTTCGGCAATCTCATCCAGGCCAGCTACGTACAAGTCGAACAAGGCCTCCAGCTCGTCCGAGTCTCTGCTGGAGAGATTCTCTGTGGAAAGCGCGTAGACAGTGAGGTAGGGTATTCCTAGGTCAAGTACCCAATCCATCACCTCCCTCAACTTCTCCTTTCCATGCCTATGGCCGATGTCGGTCCCAAGACTCAGACTCCAAGCGAACCTCCTATTGCCGTCCATGATGATGGACACATGCTGGGGGAGACCCTCCACGGAGATCCTCTCTCGCTTCCTCCTCGCACGAACCCTGTCCAACCTTGAGACGAAACTCCAAGCCAACCAGGAGTTCGATGCAAAACGTGCAGGAATGGAGAAGACCCTGTACCTAAGAAGGCGCTTTGCGACGGCGTCGAGGCCCCGACCAAGGCGCTTGCCTCTCCTTGCCATATCTGCTCGGGGGTGCATCGACGTTAAGACAACTAACCAGAATTGCCACTATTCGAAAATGATGTCAGCCGTATCTCCGACCTTGTCTAGAAGGCCTCTCTCCGGATTGACAACAATCACTTCCCCGGCTCGTTCCCAGACTGGCAGGTCGTGCTTGCTGTTTCCCGCATATGCGAACCCGCCCTCTCCGTATCTCGAGACCAGAGCCTCGGCCTTCTTCTCCCCTCTGAGGTTGAAATCCGAGTCGGATGCCATTACGTCCGAGAATAGGCCCACGTGGCCGGCCACCTGCTCCGCGATAATCCTGTCAGATGCAGTGGCTAGAATCAACGTCCTACCCTTGGCCCTCTCCCCGGTGAGCCAGTCAAGAAAGCCCTCGTGATATTCCAATTCAGCAGGATCGAAACTCAACTTCTCTGCCAAGTCTCTCTTCCACCTGGCTCTTTTCCCTGTGAACTCCTTCACCAGCATCCCGAATATGGACCACGGGCGTCTCAGAATCACTCTCTTGATGCTGACCCAACTCATGTCAGTGAGGATTAGTGTCCCGTCCATGTCGACCGCAATCGGCATCCCAACACCACTCTGTTCCACGTTATTCGCTTGGGCCACTACGATTCAAGCCTTCGCAGACCGATTCAATGAAGCCTTGCACCCTTTCCTAGTCCTGAGTGGAGATGTCGGAGGGGGGTGTATCTTGGAGGCCCGGGGCGTTGCCCCAAATCGAGAACAGCGAAACCGCCCCAAAGGGATTCGAGATCCTGGAGTTCTCGGGGAGAGGTCCCCTGTCAGCACTATCCTGCTCAATGTTTCATCCCTCGGAGTTGACCAAACCGTCTGATTGGGAGGAAATCGTCTCGGATTTGGAAGCCTGGGGGGAGGTTCCAGAACCAGATTCGATAGTCCAACTGACATCTCTGGACAGTGACCGGGGCCCCGTGGCTAATCTCACATCGGAAACTGAATGGGTGGCGGAGTTTCTCCCGTGGGGTTCAGATGGCTTGCTCAGAAAGAGGGCCAATTCATACCCGGAGTTTTGTGACTTGCCATGTGGGGGCTATTCTTGGAATGGCTCCGACATGATCTCTATTCGAAAGAAAATAGTGCAGAAAGCAGACTCCAGAGAACTCCTCAAGGATGCATTGGATAATGGGGCAATCAGAGAAGCAGAAGGGATACTCAGGGAATGTGGGAGAAAACTCGGATCCGTGCATAGGCATGTCGAAGAAATCAGGGTCACCCCCGCAGACCCCAATAGGTGGAACTCCAGGGTCTCCGAATTGGAGGAGTCTCTCAATGCGCGTTCCATTTGGCGAGCCCCATACTCAAGAGACTCTGAGTGCATGCTCTACATCGGCGATGTCAGACTGGAAGACTTCAGCGAAGATTCGGTTAGAATCGGAAGGCCGCGCCTATCCGATGCTCTTCAACCACCGAATTGTGGGTTTCCGGCTATCAGGGACCTAGCCTCGCTGATTCACGATCTTTCCAGGCTTCACTATGCCTCCGGATCAGATTTGGACATTATCGACCTGAGGCTCTCGCTGATGGAGGGTTGGAGGGAAACGGCTCCCAGCAAGTGGGCATCTGGAAATGTGTTTTACTCCCACCGGGGAGGTCTAGCCATCTGGGAATACGAGCAGTGCCTTCTTGACGTAATTGAGGCCACATCCCATCAATCGGGAGCCCCCCAACCTGCATTGGGGCTGATATCCTACGTTCCCAGTTTTCAGAAGAAGATGTTCAACAACAGGACAATCGGCGCCTTGTCGATGATGGCGAGCTTCTTTGGATTCACCTCGATATACTGGACTTTCCCCCCGTCACCGCAGGAACTCGTCACGCCATCACTGTGCATCATTGCAAGCGCAGCTCTGATGCGGGCATATCGCCGCATGTCCCCATTGCCAGAGATTCCATTCAATCGACTAGACTGAGAACCCCATCAGAGTAATCATAGTACCTAGGTACTCCCGTCTTAATCTCGAATGAAACTATGTCATTGGGGGAGATTCCCTCGATGTGCATTACGATTGACCTCAGAGAGTTTCCATGGGCAGAAACTAGGACATTACCACCCGATTCAAGGTCGGGGAGCACCTCCTCTTCGAAGTAGGGGATGGTCCTCTCCGCAGTCATCTCCAGGCTCTCGCCTTCCGGAGGGGCAACGTCGAACGACCTCCTCCAGATCTGGACCTGTTCCGCTCCATGCTTTTCAGCGGTCTCTGCCTTGTCCAGTCCTTGTAGGGCCCCGTAATTCCTCTCGTTCAATCTCCAGTCCGACTTGGTCACTGTGCCATTCGAGCCGACATTATGCTGCATGACAATATCAGCAGTCCTCTTTGCCCGAATCAGGTCACTCGTGTGCACGACGTCAATCTTCTCGTTCCTGAGTTCATTGCCGGCCTCCTCTGCCTCGATAACGCCCTTGTCAGACAGATCAACATCTGTCCATCCCGTGAACCTGTTTTCTGCGTTCCAAACAGATTGTCCATGGCGAATTAGAATTAGCCTTGCCAAAACAAACACCTAGAGTTTGGCTCTTCGCCTTGGCTCATGGAAACTCAACTCGCACTCCAGGCCCCTGGCCCTGCCCATTAGCAGGATATCCTCGGTAAACTCCCTCTGTATATTGGAACTAGACTCGCAGTAGAAGTTGCAAGAAACCGTAATCTTTGGAGGCTGGCTGTTTGTGATCTTAACCCAAGAATCCTCCGCCTTGGTCGCCCTGGGGTCGGCGAGTATCTGCTCGCATAGGGATTCGCAGAACTTCTTCAGAGCAGCCTGATCACTGTCCTCCTCGAACTCAAACGATGGCCTGATCCTCCTGAATCTCCTCATTGTGAAGTTCTCCACCGGGGAGTTTGTGATATTGGAATTAGGCATTGTGACAATCGTGTCGTTACCAGTTCTGATCATCGTGGTCCTAAGGCTGATGCTGATCACCTCGCCCTCAACCCCCTCTACGATTATCCAGTCCCCGACATTGAAAGGCTGGTCGATAATTATGGAAATCGCACCGAAGATGTTCGCCACTGAGTCCTTTGCCGCAAGTGCTAGTGCCAAACCGGTTATTCCCAGGCCCGCTATCATGCCATTGAGATTCAATCCGACCAGTCCCGCCAAAACGAAGATTCCCACAATTGCTACAGCCAGTCTTCCAACGGCCTCGGCGACGCTGGCTAGCGACCTCCTTGCCGCCATGTTATCTCCTTCGACAACGATGAACGCATCCAAGTAATCGACCAGCCTGTAGGCTGCGATTAGCATTAGGATGACAAACCCGGCCCTGCAAAGCTGCCCAAAGTCATGTATCAATCCGTTATTCCAGATGTACTCGCCCTCTGCTGCACTCACGTTCTCCAGAATCCAGTCCACAGACTGCCACATTGCTAGCAAACCGATCATCCAACCCAGGGACCTAGGTGCGAATAGGGTCTTGCCGTCAATCCTCTCAGTCTTCGACAAAATGTCCATTATCCGTGGGAAAAGAACCCTTCTGGATAGTAATCCTGCGGCTACTGAAGCCCCAATTAGGATTGCAAGGAAAACGATTCCAAGCGTGGAGAAGCTGAACAACACCTCGTCACCAGACAGGCTATCAGCGATTTCATCCCCTATTGCCATGTTTTTCCGAAGAGGTCCTCCCCAAAAAGACATCCCGGCAATACGGGCCGTTGTCCGTGCGATTCAATACCTAGGGTTTCTCCGCAAAAAGTAGCATGACTACTCAGGACGCTTCCGTTCCCGGAAGAAAGCCGAATTCAAACCCCGGCGCACCGGTAGCAGCCATGCTCCTGCCATTCCTTCTGAGCATGCTCTCACCCGTTGCCCTAGCACCGGTTACAGAAGCACAGGAGGCACAACCCGGGACGTCCCCAGAAGAGATATGGTCGACAGAGTATGCGAACCAGGTCTTCCCATGGGGGCCGCACGGCGACGAAGAGCAACTCCAGTTCAGGGAGTATCACGATTACTTCTCCATGAAACAGAGGATGCAGACCCTAGCTGCCTACTATCCCGATTTCCTCCAGTTCCATGAGGGTCTCTTGGGGGGATTGAACGCCAGGGGGGAGTTTACCAGCGTGACCGACTATGAGGGCTGGTACTACAACCACCCCAGTCCGTGGATGAAGATCACAGCCGACGTCCGTGGCGGCGAGTACAACGATTTCGTAGGGGATGACGGGAACTACGAGGACAGGCCCGACGTGATGCTGGTGGGGAACCACCACGCCAGGGAGTGGATGTCGGTGCAGGTTCCGATGTTCTTCCTGGAAACATTGGCCTACTATTACGGCAAGGCCGGGATAGACAACGATGGCGACGGCCTGATTGACGAGGATGGCTGGGATGGGATCGACAACGACGGGGACTGCTTGAGCCTAAACGCATCCTTCCAGGACAGCAACAACGATGGAAACCCCTGTGGTCCCGGAGACCTCGGAGTTGACGAGGACTTCAGCGAGCAGTTCATCACGGACATGGTCAATACTCGGGAGATTTACCTAATTCCCATGCTTAATGTCGACGGAAACCGGTATGATAGGGAGGAGTACTGTGGGGAGACGGCATGGGAGAATTGCTATCAGAGCGGTTGGAGGAAGAACCTACGTGACAACACCCATACCGGCGTCACACCCATCCCAGATGTCGACGAAGCCGTAGACCCGGGTTGCGACGGCGTCGACCTGAACAGAAACTACCAGTTCGAGTGGGGAGCACCCCTCGGCGCTACTGGCCCCCTATTCCCCGGATTCTGCTATGCAGAAGGGCCAAACAACGACGTCTACAACGGTCCTGTGGACACCGTCGACCAAGACGAAGACGGACGGCTCAATGAGGATCACGTAGATGGAAAGGACGACGATGCGGATGGCCTCGTGGACGAGGACTGGATGGGCGGGAACAGCGAGCCCGAGACGAAATTCATACAGGACATGACTGAGATGAACGACGACGACGGAGACTCCGCCTCGGACTTCAAGTCGACTTTGACATGGCACTCCTTCTCCGAGCTCGTTCTCTGGCCATGGGGCCACTGCACGGACTGCTACACCCCTGACGACGAGTACTTGGTCTACCACGGCCAGATGATGGGGCAGATGACGGATTATGCTGCAATGCAGTCATCCGACCTCTATCCCACCACTGGTGACTTCTGCGACTGGCACTATGGCGTCCATAACTCGTACTGCTATACTATGGAAATCGGAAACGCATTCCACGAGTACCCGGAGGACATCGCACACATCTCGGTCAGAAACCTCGGCGTCCCTTTCTACATGGTCGAGATGGCAGATGATCCTCAGTACAGGGCAATTGTGGGAATCCAGAACACGACCGCCACACAGTGGTTGCAGGAGCCAATGGATGTCGATGTTCCATCCAAGGGAGACATCCCCGTGGGACTATGCCTGGACCCGATGTTCCCGTTCACTCCAGACGTGGAAAGGTCACACCTGATGTGGCGCTTCGTGGAACCGACAAGGCAGCAGAACGACTTCGGCCCGACAGACTGGGTCGAGGTTCCATGGGAGATGTCAGGATTCACCGAGACTTCAGAGGAATGCACCCTCCTCGACGGATCAAACGGCACACACCTAGTCGGGCTAGTGCCCCTGCCAGACACCTCAGTGGGGAAGATACAGTACAAGGCCATGCTCGGGACTACCAACGGCGCTTTCCCATTCTCATACCCAACCGTGGAAGAAGGCGGCAACTACTACGAATTGTCAATCCCATACAGGGCTGATTTTGGAGACGCAATCCTCAGCATCCTGATGTTCCTCGTAATCGCCACGTTCGTTTGGGGGGGCCTTGGTTTCACCCTCAGGGAAATGTTCTCCGAGGACGAGAGGATTCTAGGAATGCCCCTCGAAGAAGAACCAATGCCCGTAGTAATCAAACCCGGAAAGGGCGAGTGAGGGGTTATTTTGGATTCGAAGACAGAGAAGTCAAGCGACCAGTTCAGCGGAAGGCTGGGGCTGATCTTCGCAACAATAGGGGCAGCCATCGGAACCGGCAACATCTGGAGGTTCCCCCGGATGGTTGGTGCCAATGGAGGAGGATCGTTCCTCGTCCCATGGTTGATTTTCCTATTCCTCTGGTCTGTCCCGCTGATAATCGCCGAGTTCGCATTGGGGAAGAGAAGCAGGGTCGGCACCGTCGGAACATTCCGGATTTTCGCTGGCAGAAGGTTCGCATGGATGGGCCTATGGACCGCATGGATAAACTGCGCAATCGGATTCTACTACGCAGTGGTCACCGGATGGTGCTTGAACTACTTCCAGATTGCAATCAGAGGGGGCCTCTCGCAGGAGGTGGACACCATCGAGGTATGGAACTCGTTCCTACAGTCCCCCGAGCAGGTCATCTTCTTCCAGATGATAACAGTCATGATCACGCTAGCGGCTATTTGGGGTGGTGCAAAGGCGATAGAGAAGGCAAACGTCACCCTGATGGTGTCACTATTCATTCTTCTTTTCTCGGCCCTATTCCTGTCATTCGTGATGGACGTCAAGGACGGTACCCTTGACGGGTTCATCTACATGTTCAGCATCCAGCCTGAGTACCTGGTTCAGCCAGAGACTTGGATAAACGGGCTATCGCAGTCTGCTTGGTCCTGCTCCGCTGGGATGGGGATGGCGATCACATACTCCGTCTACATGAGGAAGGACGAGGATACAACCCTCAACGCAGCCACCATGTGCCTTGCGAACAACAGCATCAGCATCATCGCGGGACTAACCGTGATGATGGCGGTGTTCTCGGTCTCCCCCGACCCCCTGGGGGCGGTCAGCGGAGGCAGCTCAGCGATCACCTTCCTAGTTCTGCCCGAGGTATTCGCCCAGGCCCCGGGCGGCCCAGTAGTCCAACTAGCGATGGTCGCGATTTTCTTCCTGGCACTATCTTTCGCCGCCCTGACATCAATGATCTCAACCGTCGAACTCTGCGTCAGGAACTTCGTCGATCACGGTTTCGACCGCTCTAGGTCCG
>Ga0208407_1000946_pt1 | contig 13513 bp, 13 predicted proteins | sample ETNtaG_9_FD_185775 | JGI IMG/M metagenome (GOLD analysis project Ga0208407, IMG submission 185775) | Marine microbial and viral communities from oxygen minimum zone, Eastern Pacific Ocean - ETNP201406SV69 (SPAdes) (version 2) | ecosystem: Environmental > Aquatic > Marine > Oceanic ...
CTTTTTTGTTCATTAATACTGCTCCAATTGGAAATCCACCTCCAATTCCTTTTGCAATTGGAACAATATCTGGTTTTACCTTAGATTTTTCAAAAGCAAAAAAATCACCTGATCTTCCAATTCCACATTGAACTTCATCTAATATTAATAATATATTTTTTTTATCACAAATTTTTCTTAGCTCTTTTATACTCCAGTCAGGTATTACTTTAATACCACCCTCACCCATAATAGTTTCAACCATTATTGCAGCTGTATTTTTAGATATCTTTTTTTTTAAAGACTTATGATTGCCAAATTTAAAGTGATCAAAACCAGTTACTTTTGGTCCAAAACCTTCGGTCATTTTTTTTGAACCACTCGCATAGATTGCGGCTAGAGTTCTTCCATGAAAACTATTTTTAATACATAATATTCTATTTTTTTTTGGTTTTCCGATTGAATAAAAATATCTTCTAGCAACTTTTATTGCTGCTTCAGTTGCTTCTGCGCCACTGTTTTGAAACATAACATAATCAGCAAAAGTTTTTTTAACTAATTTTTTAGCCAATAGTTCTCCTTCGGGGATTTGAAAAGCATTTGAAACATGCCAAAGTTTTTTTGATTGTTTATTAACTGATTTTACTAACTTAGGATGAGTATGACCTAGAGAATTAACAGCTATGCCTTGAACAAAATCTAAATATTTTTTTCCATTTGTAGAGTATAAAAAACTACCCTTTCCATATTTAAATGAAATTTTTTTTCTATTATAATTTTTTGCTAAATAGCTCATAATTTTAATCAGTTTTTATAAATTTTAATTATTAGATACAAGTTATGATTGAAAATATATGTAAACCAATTTTAATATTATTTTGTTGATAACTAATAGATATTGCTTGTTTTAATCTAATTAGCATCAGTATATTGTTATATTTATAAAATTTAATACAATATATAGATTATGAGCTGGAACGAAGAAAAAGTAAATAAATTAAAAGAACTTTGGGGTAAAGGGAACACTGCTAGCCAAATTGCTGAGATTATAGGTGGTATCAGTAGAAATGCAGTTATTGGAAAAGCGCACCGTTTGAACTTATCTGGAAAGATTAAAACCAGAGCCGCAACTTCAAATCAAAATTTTGAAAATTCTCAAACAGAAAAAAATAATCTTAAACGAGAACGAAAAAGTAAATTTAAATCTTTGATTATTGAAAAAGATTTTGAACCAGAAAATCCTAAACAACTAGAAGAGTTAGATGAGAGCTCGTGTAAGTGGCCTATTGGTCATCCTGATGAAAAGTCTTTTTATTTTTGTGGCAGATCTTCGCTGAAGGATTTTTCTTATTGTAAATTACACCTTTTATATGCTTATCAGCCTAAAGGTAAAAAGGAAGAAGTAAGTGAAAAAGAAGAAGTGTCAGAATTCATTGAAAAGAAAATTCAGTCAGGTTAAAATTTACTATCAGTTTTATTTTTTAAGTTATTTTCTGATAAATATTTATCAGTAGAAAATTGACCACCTTCTCTCCACATATAGCTGTATTTTTTTACTTCTTGATCAAAAAATCTAACACTAGGAATTCCAATGTCTGAATTAGTTTTGTATTTTCCAGATTTTACATTATCATACTTTAATAGTCTCAATTGATCTCTAGTAAGTAAAGGATTTGGTAATATCTCAAAAAGAGTTGCTGTCAATTTTGCTATTGGTAATGGAAAAGGTAATAAAATTCTTTTTTTACTTATTAATATTTGTAATTTTTCTAAAATTTGTTTTAAAGATATAACTTCTGGTCCCACACATTCAATAATTTTAGAATAAATATTTTTAGAAACTATATGATAGATTGTATCTGTTAAATCTGAACAATGAATCGGTGCAAATTTTGTCTTCCCTTTATAATAAAGAGGGAATACAGGCAATCTATTTAATAATGTCATAAAATTTGTAGTAAAATTATCATCTACCGAGTATACAATAGAAGGTCTTAAAATGGTTGTTAGTGGGAAATTTTTTAAAACATTCGTCTCACCTTCTAATTTACTTTTTGCATAATCTGAGTCTATAGAATCATTTATTCCTAAAGCAGATAAATGAATAAAATGTGTTAAATTATATTCTTTGCAAAGTTTAGCCAGCAATGAAGGCAAAACTGAATGAATATTTTTGAATGTATTACCACCTTTTTTTTCAAACAAAATTCCTATTAAATTAATACAAATATCTGCTTCTTTAAAAAGGTTTCTAATTTTTTTTTCATCAAAAATATTTGCCTCAATTATGTCAATATAGCCTGCGTTTCCTTGGGTTTTGATTTTATAGCTTTTTTGATGAATATTTCTTGTTACTACAGTTACTCGATAATTATTTTTTGTAAGCTTTCTGATTAAGTTAAGACCTATTTGACCACTCCCACCAAAAATTAGACAATTTTTTGCTTTCATTTGAATTCCGTTATATATCTTTAGAAATGAGTAATAATATTCAACTTCACAAAAACGATTTACCAGATGATTTGGATTTAGGCAATCTAATAGCTATAGATGGAGAATTTATGGGTTTAAATGTAAGACGTGACCCTCTGTGCTTAATTCAATTATCTTCAGGCAATTCAGACGCACATATTATTCAATTTGATAGGAAAAACTATAATGCACCAAATTTAATAAAATTGCTTGTTAATGATAAAATAACAAAAATATTTCATTATGGGCGTGCAGATATAGCTCATATTAAATACTATCTAAAAACAGATACAAATAATATCCTTGATACTAAAATTGCCTCAAAGTTAGCAAGATCATATTCTGATAGTCATTCTCTAAAAACATTAATAAAAGAATTTATGAACATTGATGTCAACAAACAATTTCAAAGTTCAGATTTTGGTGGTGAGCTAACTCCTGCACAATTAAAATACTGTGCTAATGATGTGATATATCTGCATAAAATTCATGAAGAACTTAATAAAATTTTAAAAAGAGAAAATAGGATTGAGCTCTACCAAGAAAGTTTAAAATTTTTAAAAACTAGAGTTAATCTAGATCTAGCATTATTTAAGGATGATATCTGGTCACATTAATGAGTAAAAAATTTATACCTACGGCAAAAAATGTAATTGATCTTGAAATTAAAGCATTACAAAAATTAAAAAAGACTATTAATAACTCATTTAATAAAGCTGTAATTGAAATTGCAAAATGTCAATCAAAAGTAATTTTGTGTGGTGTTGGTAAAAGTGGTCTCATAGCTGCAAAAATTTCAGCAACCTTATCATCAGTTGGTACACCCTCTTTCAACTTATCTGCAAGTGACTCATCCCATGGAGACTTAGGTAGTATATCAAAAAAAGATATTCTGATTTTAATAAGTTATTCAGGAAAAACTAGTGAACTTAAAAATATAATTCAATATGCAAATAGGAATAAAATTTTATTAATTGGAATTATGTCAAAAAAGGACTCTATTTTATATAAAGCATCAGATATTAAACTTATTATTCCAGAAGTAAAAGAGTCGGGAGGAATAGTACCAACATCAAGTACAACAGCTCAACTTGCTTTAGGTGACGCTTTAGCAATTTCATCTATGCATTATAAAAAATTTGGAAAACTTGATTTTAAAAAAATTCATCCGGCTGGTAATCTTGGAACACAATTGAAAACTGTTCAAGATATAATGTTGATAGGCAATAAAATTCCATTTGTTAAAGAAGATTTAAAAATGAAAACTGCAATCAAGATATTAAGTGATAAAAAATTAGGTATTTTAGTTGTTCAAAATAAATCAAAAAAAACAAGTGGCATCATTACAGATGGACAAATTAGAAGATTTAACCAAAGAAAAATTTACCTTCCAACCATCAAGGTCAGAGATATCATGACAAAAAATCCTGTAAGTATTGATAAAAATGCGTTAGCGGTAAAAGCATTAGCTTTGATGAATAATAAAAAAATAACATCGTTATGCGTTCATGACCAAAAAAACAAATTTAAGACTATAGGTGTATTACATATTCATAACGTTCTTGAATCCGATATTTCTTAAATGAAAAGAAAAATTATTATTTCTATAATTATTTTTTTTTTAATTTTCTTAATATTTTTACTTTTCAAAAGTTTAAATAATAAAAAAACCGAACAAATTAAACCCTATATTTCTAATGATATTTCTAATGATATTTCCAATAGCTCTAACATAATTAAAGATGTTTATTATTCATCAAAAGATGTTAGAGGAAATGAATATATAATAAAAGCGTCTCAAGGTGAGATTGAATACAATAATCCCAACATTATTTATCTTACAAATGTAAATGGGTACGTAAAAATGGCAAATTTAAATAATATAAAAATTACATCAAAGTTCGGCAAATATAACATCGAAAATTTTGATACAATATTTTCAAAAAATGTAATAATAGATTATTTAGATAATAATATTTTAGGAGAATATTTAGATTTTTCAATTAAAAGAAATTCTATGATTATGTCAAGAGAGATAGTTTATACCTATTCAAATAATATTTTAAAAGCAGATGCGATTGAAATAGATATAAACACAAAAAATACTAAAATTTATATGTTTCAAAATAACAAAAAAGTAAATATTAGAAGCAAACAATAAAATGGCTGTAATAAAAAAATTTAGAATTAAATCGTTTAAAAATATTAACTCTGTAATTGAATTTGAAAATATTTCACTAGCTTATGGAAATAGACTAATTTTAGATAATATTAATTTTAAAATTAATGAAGGTCAAATTTTTGGAATGCTTGGACCAAACGGTGTTGGCAAATCAACAATTTTTAATCTAATTACAGGATTAATAAGTCCACAAAATGGAAAAATTAAAATTGAAGGAAATAATGTTACTCAATATCCTATTTATCTGAGAAGCAAAAAATTTAAAGTAGGATATGTGCCTCAATATGGTGGTTACTTTAATGATCTGACACTTCTTGATAATTTAAAAGCAATTAGTGAGATTATAATTGATAATAAAAATCTTAGAAATGATAAAATTGATTATCTAATTTCTAAATTCGAACTTGATAATCTCAAAGATATCAAAGCTAAATTTTTATCTGGTGGGCAAAAAAAAAAATTAGTAATAGCTCTATCTCTTATGAGTGAACCAAAAGTATTATTATTAGATGAATGTTTTGCAGCTTTAGATGTTCTCACAATTAAGATGCTACAAGAAACAATTGTTAATTTGCAACAAGAAAGTAATATAACAATTTGTATATGTGATCACCAAGCAAGGGATCTTCTTGCTTGTGTTGATGTTGCTATGATCTTAAGTAATGGAAAAATTGTAGCTCAAGACACTCCCTCTAACTTGGTAAAAAACATTAATGCAAAAAATGCTTATTTTGGAGATAGTTTTAAATTTAATTAAGCATTGATGCCCAACTCACTATTAATAAAAAAAAAAATAAGAGAGTTTGATAAAAAAATTTCTGTAAGTGGTGATAAAAGTATAAGTATTAGATGGGTGCTACTTGCTTCTCTTGCAAGTGGAGTTTCAAAAGCTCAAAATTTATTAATTTCAAAGGATGTCCAAGCAGCAATAAGTGCTGTTAGGAAATTAGGTATTAAAGTTATCATAAGAGATAAATTCTGTAGGATTTATGGCAATGGCCTTAATGGATTTAAATATAAAAAAAATCTAACTATTAATGCTGAAAATTCAGGAACATTAGGTAGGCTTATTCTTGGATTTTTGATTAATACTACTAACCCGATAAAACTTGTAGGAGATCAAAGTTTATCTAAAAGAGATTTTAAAAGAGTTTCAGATCCTTTAAGTAAATTTGGTGCAATTATAAAATTAAAAAATAAAAAAAATTTACCTTTGGTAATACAAGGATCAAAAAACTTAAAACCTATTTCATATTTAGAAAAAAAAGGTTCGGCACAATGCAAAAGTTCAGTAATTTTTGCTGGACTAAGAACCAAAGGAACCACCATTATCAAAGCAAAGAAATCAAGAAATCACACTGAGTTAATGTGTAAATATCTGGGTTTACCTGTCTCAGTAAAAAGCAATAAAAATTATGATGAAATCAAAGTAAAAAAAGTAAAAAAAATAAAACCTTTTGATTACAAAATTCCTTCAGATATTAGCTCAAGTGCTTTTTTTATTGTTCTTACTGTTTTATCTAAAAATTCAAAACTAGTTATAAAAAATGTAAATATTAATCACTCTAGAATAGGTGTTATCCAAATCTTAAAAAAAATGGGCGCAGATATAGTTTTTAAAAATCAAAAAACCTATAAAGGAGAAAATATAGCTGATATTCAAATTAGAGGCGGAAAAACACTTAATGCGATTAATTGCCCATCAAAACTAAATAGTGGTGCTATAGATGAATTTTTAGTTATATTTTTAGTTGCTGCTAAAGCAAAGGGAATTTCATATTTTAAGGATTTAACAGAATTAAATCAAAAAGAAAGTCCAAGGCTTAAGTGGGGTAATAAAATTCTTAACAAGATTGGCATAAAAAATATTGTAACGGAAAGTACAATAAAAATATATGGCAATCCTAATTTGGAATTAAAAAAACAAATAATCATTAAAAATTATTTAAAAGACCACAGAGTATTTATGACAGGAATAATTGCTGCTTTATCCTTTGGTGGTAAATGGGAAATACATGATAAGGACTCAATAAAAACTTCTTTTCCAAATTTTTTAAATATTATAAATGAATTGAAAAAAAATGATTAAAAGAAAAAATATTTTAAAAATAGCAATAGACTCTCCAGCCGCAGCTGGTGCTGGAACTTTAGCAAAAGCAATATCAAAACATTATAATCTTTTTTATCTAGATACTGGAAAAATTTATAGAATGATTGCTTACTTAAAATTAAAGTTTCCAAAAAAATTTAATCAAAATTTTATCAAATCTAAAATTAAAACTCTCAAAGTAAAAGATCTTGCAAATAAAGCTCTTTTATCAGATAAAGTAGGAACAGTGGCATCAATTATATCAAAAGTAAAAAGCACAAGAAAACTTGTTCATTCTTTCCAATTAAATTTTGCCTATAATCCCCCTCAAAAATATAAAGGATCATGTTTAGATGGCAGAGACATTACCTATAAAATTGTGCCAGATGCTGATTTAAAATTTTTTATAACAGCAAATGTAAAAACACGAGCTCTTAGAAGATACAAAGAGCTAAAAAGTTTAAATACGAAAGTATCTTATAATGAAGTGCTTAAAAGTATCAAAAAACGTGATAAAACAGACTATAATCGAAAAATTTCACCCCTAAAGAAAACTAAAGATTCAGTGTTGCTAAATACATCGAAACTTACTAAAAGAGCGTGTTTTTTAAAAATAAAAAAAATTATAGACAGGAAACTTAATAGTTAATGGAAATTTACAAAGATTTATCAAATCCAGCATCACAAGAATTCGAAAAATTACTTAATAGTCAGCTCTCTAAAATCCAAATTGAAGAAGGTAAAATCATAGAAGGTAAAATTAATAAAATTACTGAAAAATTTGTTTTTTTATTTGTTGAAGGCCTAAAGAGTGAGCCTGTACTTGATGTTAATGAACTTAAAAGTATGGGTCTTGAAGAAAAAATAAAAATTGGTGAAACTATTCCAGTATTACTAGAAAAAATTGAAGATAAACATGGTGAAGTACTAGTTTCTGCTAGCAAAGCTCAAAAAATTAAAGGTTGGGATAAAATTGTAGATGCCTATGAAAAAAATGAACCAATTATGGGTAAAATTACGTCAAAATGTAAAGGTGGATGTATTGTTGAGCACATAGATACTGGATCACTTATGTTTTTGCCTGGATCACAAATTAGTGACAAACCATTAAAAGATATTAGCCATTTAATGAATGAGCCTCAAAAATTTGCTCTAATAAAATTGGACAAAATAAGAGGTAACGCTTGTGTTTCACGAAGAGAAATAATTTCATCATTTAAAAAAGAAGATAAGGCTAAAATTATAGAAAAATATAAAGTTGGAGATATTATCAAAGGCGCTGAGGTAAAAGGCTATAGCTCTTTTGGTTGTTTCTTTAACGTTAACGGTGAATTAGATGTTTTAGTTCACTTGCAGGAAATTTCTTATTCTAGAGTTAATCATCCTGATGAGGTTTTTAATATTGGTGAAAAACATGATTTAAAAGTAATTACTGTAGATAAAGAAAAGCTACAAGTTGGTTGTTCTGTAAAACAACTATCTCCTGATCCTTTTGAACATATTGAAAGCTATGAATTAAATAAAATTTATAAAGTTAAAGTTGTTAAACTAATGGACTTTGGTGCATTCTGTGAATTAGAACCAGGACTAACGACTTTACTTCACTCCAGTGAATTAAGTTGGACTAAAAAAAATATTTCATCTAAAAAAATGTTAAAAGTTGGTGATGAGATAAATTGTGTAATTACTGAAATTGATAAAGACAAAAGACGTGTAGCAATTTCACATAGATTAGCACAAGAAAATCCATTTGAAACATTTAAAACGAAATATCCAGTTGGAACTATTGTTGAAGGTGAAATTATTAACAAAAATGAATATTCTTTATTTGTAAAAGTTGAGGACTTAGATATAGATACATTTTTACACTGCAATGATTTAACTTATCTTAACAAAGGTGAAGAAGAATTAGAGAAGTATAAAAAAGGTGATAAAATTAAAGTTAAAGTACTTGAAGTAAAAGCTTCTGAACAAAAAATTAGAGTTGGTTTAAAACAAACTCAAGCTGATCCTTTTGATTGGTTTAATGATAAATCTAAAAATCAAATAATTACTGTTAAAGTTATATCTACTGACAACAAAGGTTTAACTGTTAGACCAGAAGGTTGTGAAATGGATTTTCAAATTAAAAAATCAGCAATCGCGATTAATGCAGCAGATGCTAGACCAAACAGATGGACAGGTGAAGAAAAGCTTGATTGTGCGATAGCTGATCTTGATTTAGATAAAAGAAAAGTAACTTTAAGTATAAAATTATTAGAAGAAATTGAGAAAAAAGAAGCTTTAGATAAATACGGATCTGAAGGTTCGGGTAAAAATTTACCATTTTCATCACTTTCTGAAGATTTAAAGAATAAAGAAGAAAATAAAGAGTAAACAGAAGATTTAAATTGGCTATTGTAAAATCAAAGCTTTTAAAACAACTTTCAGATAACTATCCAAATTTTCTTAAAAAAGACCTCGAGAAGTTTACTAATATAATTTTAAGTGAAATTAAACGCGCTCTTAAAAGAGGAGATAGAGTTGAACTGAGAGGATTTGGGGTATTTTCAACAAATATCCAAAAAGCTCGCATCTCAAGAAACCCTAAAACAGGTGAAAAAGTAAATACACCAGAAAAAAAAACAATTCACTTTAAAATGTCAAAGGACTTGTTTAAAAAATTAAACGATGAAACATAAAAACATTTTTGTTGCTTGCGATACTTCAAATTTAAGTGAAATAAAAAAAATTATAAATCAAACACAAACAAACAAACTCAAAGTTGTGCCGAAGTTTGGATTGCAATTTTTTTACTCTAAAAATGGAAGGAAATTTTTAGAAAATTTTAAAAAAGACTTTTGGCTAGATTTAAAAATTAACGATATTCCACAAACAGCATTATCAGCAATAGATAGTTTAAAAGATTTAAAAAAATGCAAATGGGTTACTGTCCATGCAAATGGTGGCCTTGAAATGTTAAGAGTTATTAAAAAGAAAACTAAATCAATCAATAAAGATTTAAAAGTACTTGGTGTTACAATTCTAACGAGTTTAAGTAATAAATCGCTTAAAGAAATAGGGCACACAAAGTCTGTAGAACAATTGGTATTAAAACAAGCTGGTCTGATAAAAAAATCAGGTTGTGATGGTATTGTTTGCTCTGCACAGGAAGCAAAAATAGTTAGGAAAAAATACAAAAACTTATTTATTGTAACTCCTGGAATAAGATTGCCTGGGGATAGCACAAATGATCAATCAAGAGTAATGACCCCTAATAAGGCTTTTGAAAATAAAGTATCAGGAATTGTAATGGGAAGATCATTAATTAAAGGAAATATCAAAAATAACATTCGAAGATTAATTGATCATTTAAATAAATGATCAAAGGGTCTAAAATCTGTGGGATTTCTGATCTCGACACTCTTAATTTTATAATTAATCATCTCTATCCGCCTCAATTTATTGGTTTCATTTGTAACTACAAAAAAAGCTCAAGATATGTTGAGGTTGAAAAGCTAAAAGAACTGTTAATATTAGATAAAAAGAAATCTAATTTTGTAGCAGTACTTGTTAAGCCTGATGAAGACATTTTAGAAAAAATTAAGCACCTTCCCTTTGATTATTACCAAATTTATGACTGCACACCTGAAGAAATTAGAATAATTAAAAAAAAATATAATAAAAAAATTATTACTGCTTTAACTATAAAAGATGAAACTGATGTTCAAAAACACTATTTGTTCTCTGATGTAGCCGATATTTATTTGTTTGATAGTAAGGGTTATGAAAAGAGTATGGCTTTTGATCACGAACTTATTAATAAAGTAAAGATTAACAAACCATTAATGATAGCAGGTAACATCCAAATAAATGATAATCTTGAAAATTATAAAAAAATAGCAGATATTATAGATATATCTGGGGGTCTAGAGACATCTGGGGTAAAAGATAAATCCAAAATAGATATATTTTTAAACAAGGTAGAACAAGTAAAAAATGAAACTTAAAAAAGGAATTCCTTTAATTGATCAACACAACAAACATGGCTTTTGGGGAGGTAAATTTGGAGGCAGCTTTATTCCCGAGACTTTAAAAAAACCTGTAGAAGATTTAACAAATGAATTCAAAAAACTAAGAAAAGATAAAAAATTTTTAAAAAAAAAAGATTTTTATTTCAAAAACTATATTGGAACCCCTACTTCATTTGTAAAGCTAGATAATCTTACCAATCATTTAGGTGGAGCACAAATTTGGACAAAGGTTGTCTCTGAGGCTAATGGAGGTGCGCATAAAATATATAATGCAACTGTTCATGCTCTTATTTGTAAAGCAATGGGTAAGAAATATATCGTTGGTGATACAGGAGCTGGCTATGCAGGAAAAATGCTTAGTATGGCTGCTAAAAAATTTGGCCTTAAATGTAAAATATTTATGGGAGCAAAGGATATTAAAAGACAAAAACCCAACTGTGATGCAATGAAAAAAAATGGAGCTGAAATAATTCCAGTTTATTCAGGTAGTCAAACACTAGTGGATGCTGTTAGTGAATGTATGAGGTACTGGGTGTCTAATTGCGATAATACGCATATGTGTGTTGGGAGCACAGTGGGTCCAAATATATTTGTTAAAATCTGTGGCTGGAGTACTGCACAAATCTCTAGAGAATTAAAAGTACAATTAAAATCTGAATTTAAAAAAATTCCAAACAAAATTAAACTAATTAACTGCGTTGGTGGAGGAAGCTCTGCTTATGGTTTTTGGAGTGAATTTATTGATTATAATAAAAAGCAAATTGAATTAATTGGTGTAGAAGCTGGTGGACCTAAAAAGTCAAAACTTCATGCAGCTCCCCTTAGTAGAAATGCTAAAATTGGAATTTTACATGGAGCGGCGTCTTATCTTTGTCAAAATAACGAGGGACAAATTAATGATACAGAATCTATTAGTGCTGGATTAGATTATCCAGGCGTTAGTCCTATTCATTGTTTTTTAAAAGACACTAAAAGAGCTAGATACACTTATGCAACAGATGAAGAAGCTCTTAATGCGCATGTAATGGTTACAAAATATGAAAATTTAAATCCAAGTTTAGAGCCTAGTCATGCATTTGCAGAAGCCATCAAAATAGCACCTAAATTAAGTAAGGACACGATCATTATTGTTAATTCGTGCGGAGATGCAAAAAAAGACAGGGATATTTTGAAAGAAAGATTAGGTAAAAGATAATGGCATCTTTATTAAATCAAGCATTTCAAAATGCAAAAAATGAAAATAGACCTGCCCTACTAACATATACTGTTGCAGGAGATAACACTAAAAAGAAGTCACTGGAAATTCTTAAATCGATTTCTAATTATGCAGACATCTGTGAACTAGGATTTCCTCACAACACTCCAATTGCTGATGGAGGCCAAATTCAAACAAGTGCATACAGAGCAATTAAAAATGGGATTAAAATAAATGATGTTTTTTCGATAGCAAAAGATTTTAAAAAATCAAAAAAAACCAAGCCAATTATTTTAATGGGTTATTACAATATGATCTTTCAATATAATGAAAATAAATTTTTAGATAAATGTAAAAATGTAAAAGTTGATGGTTTAATAGTTGTAGATCTACCCTATCCTGAAAATAAAAAATTTGCCACTAAATGCAAAAAAAGAGGGGTTAACTTTATTCAATTAGTTTCTCCAACAACATCGCCTTTGAGATTAAAAAAAATTATCAAAGACTCTCATGATATGGTTTATTATATTAGCATGCTCTCAACTACCGGAGGAAAGCTAAAAGTTTCTCCTAAAAAAATACTTGAAAGATACAATAAAATTAAAAATCAAAATAAATCTAAAAATGTTGTAATCGGATTCGGAATTACTGAAAAAACTATAAAATCTCTTAAAAAGGCTGATGGATTGGTAGTTGGAAGTGCTATTTGCAAAGAAATTTCAAACTCTATTAAAAATAGACAAAATCCTGTCACAAATGTTACTAATATCGTGAAGAGATTAAAAAATAAAATTAAATGAACTGGATTACAAAAATAATAAAAGCAGGTGAAAAGATCAAAACTGCTTTTCATGAACGAGCTTCAAAAGAAGATATCGCAAAAAGTGATTGGACAAGTTGTTGTAGAGGTCCCATTCTTAAAAAAGATTTAGAACAAAACTTATGGGTTTGTCCAGATTGTAACAAACATCATCGAATTAAACCGAGCCAAAGATTTGATATTTTATTCGGTAAAAATAATTATGAAGTATTTAAAACCCCTATACCAAAGGAAGATCCATTAAACTGGACTGATTCTAAACCATACAAAGAGAGATTAAAAAGTGCTCGTAAAAAAACAGGTATGGAATGTGGAATGATGGTTGCTTGTGGAACTATCAATAATATGAAGATTACAGCAGTTGCATCCGATTTTGATTTTCTAGGTGCTTCAATGGCTGCTGCTGAAGGTGAAGCTTTTTTATTTGGTGTTCAGCATGCTGTAGAAAATAGAACTCCTTTTTTATGTATTAGCGCTGGAGGTGGAATGAGAATGATGGAAAGTTTAATTTCATTGTCTCAAATGACTAGAACTACTCTTGCAATCAATGAACTAAAGAAAAATGGATTACCTTATTTAGTATGTATCACGGATCCAACAGCGGGTGGTATTACTGCCTCTTATGCAATGTTAGGAGATATTCATATTGCAGAACCTGGTGCATTAATAGCTTTTGCAGGTGCTAGAGTTATTCAAGGAACGGTTAAAGAAGAATTACCTGAAGGATTTCAAAAAAGTGAATATGTTGAAAAAACAGGTTTTG
>Ga0208407_1000949_pt1 | contig 13482 bp, 21 predicted proteins | sample ETNtaG_9_FD_185775 | JGI IMG/M metagenome (GOLD analysis project Ga0208407, IMG submission 185775) | Marine microbial and viral communities from oxygen minimum zone, Eastern Pacific Ocean - ETNP201406SV69 (SPAdes) (version 2) | ecosystem: Environmental > Aquatic > Marine > Oceanic ...
TAACCTATTTCACCAGGTATGATCATTGCACCTTTATCAAAAAGGTGATCAGATAAACTTTCTATTTGATTTTGTAATTGAGTTTGTGATTGAGTTAATTCTCTAGCCTGTACAGCAAATGCAGGCCTAAAAAGTATTCTATGGAACTTTTTAGACTCTGTAAAGTCATCATAGTATGGACTAACATTAAAGTCAGTTGGACTTGGCATTATTTATTTTCCTCTATTAAAACTCAATGATGAGTTTGATGTTTTCAGTTTGGTCAGTTGCTCTAGAAATCTTTGTTCTATTTTCAACGTATAAAATTTCACCAGTATCATGTTTTAATTCTGGAGCAGAATAACCTGAAGTAAATGAAACGTTATTAACTGTTGATGTAGTAGCCTCAGGAGTACCAGTCGCACTTGAAGTTTGTCCAGTAATTACGTTAGTGCCAGAAAATGCAGTTACATTTCCATTTGCGTCAGCACCAGCGTCATTGTGTCTTGTCTGAACGTAATATAATATTCTATTTGTAGCATCCCACTCTACAACTTTACCTACAGCACCTGTACTTGCCTGATTGATTTCTTCATCAGCAGTAAATGTACCTGGTGTTGGGGAACTATTAATTCTAATCGCATATGTTCCTCTTAATGTTGCAGCCGAAGCAGCTGAACCAGCTGCGTTTTTTGGGTCTTTAATTAAAGTAATTTTTCTAAAGTCATTTGCAGCTGTGAAGTCACCAGAGTTTGTACTTTCTGTTCCTTCTAAAGAAGTATTTAACATAACAAAGAATCCACCTAATTCTTCTATAGCGTTAAAACCATGACCACCTTTTGGTGGAATGATTACATCTAATTCTGCACCTGAACCAGCACCACCAGCGTTAGTAGCTGCAATAATATCAGCGTTTCTAATATAGCCAGATGTGTAACCTGATCCTCTAGTTGTAACTGAAACAGCAGTTACAGCACCAGATGTTAAAGTAACTGAACATATACCACCAGTACCATCACCTCTGATTGGTACAGCAGTTATTGTACCAGATGTACCACCACCTGAAACTGTGTAACTTGATCCTGCAGTTTTAATTTTTACTATGTCTAATGCACCATCAACAGCAGCTGATGATACAGTTGAGTTTGTTGATACACCCATAAAATCTGTTGATAAGAAGTTTGCTTGTTGAGAAGCTGATAGTGTGTACATGTATTTCCATTTGTAACTATCACCTGTTGTAATTACAGATGTTGAAGTACCTGTTGGTTCTACTGTTGAAGCAGTATTACCGTCATTGTCTAAACACTTATAAACATTTCTGTCTGTAGTTACTACATAAAAAGTAGAATCAAATAAAGTTGTTGCACTACTATTTGAAGTAATTTTAGTTGATGTTGAGCCAGTTACATATTCCTCGTAATCGTGTCTGTAGATGTCGTAGGTCGTGCCAGTCGTCCAGTTTCGTCTTGGTACTACATATGATACGTCTGTAGATGTAATCTTCTTTGCGGCTAATAAATCATCAAAGTTTTTAAATTCGTTTAATACACTATCACCTGGTGTAGTGGGAGCAGTTTCTGTTCCTTCGTAATCTGTTCTAGCGTCAGGTCTGGTTAAAGTACCAAAACTTTGCGCTCTACCTATTCCTAGGTAATAAACTGTAGCTTCAGATTCAGAAAATGATTCCGAAAACTGTTCCGCATTATTCAGTCTAAATTTGTTTGTTATTATTGCTGGCATTGTTATTCCTCTTTATATTTATAATCAAAATCTATTATGATCCTGCTCCTATTATTGTTTTAACTGCTGTTCCAGATGAGTTTAATATCTGTAAAGTCACAGCACTTGTTAGTTTTGCACTATTTATGGCGTCATCTGCTACCATTGCTTGTTCTACTGAACCTGCTTGAATAGTTGCAGTACCTGTAACATTGCCTGATCCATCAAAACTTGCTGATGTCCATACTACGTCACCTGTCATACCTATTGTACGACCTGTTGCTAATGCAGTTGCCGTGTCGGCGTTTCCTGTTACATTACCTGTTACGTTACCTTCAACGTTTGCAACTAATGTACCTGTTGCAATAGATAAATTTCCTGTGTCTGACGCAGTTGCAGTTGTAGTTCCCATAACAAACTTATCTGCTGACTCGTCCCATGCGATTATGGCATTATCTCCAGTAGAACCTCTTTCCATAATGATACCTGTATCATTGGCATTTGAAGTTGCACCCGAGTTTAATTCTAATAAATTATCGTCTAATGTTGTATTAGTAGAGTTTACAGTAGTTGTTGTACCATTAACTGTAAAGTTTCCTGTAACAGTAAGATTACCAGCAGCAGTTGTATTTGCACCTGAAAAGGTCATTGCTGTTCCTAGTGAAGCGCCTGATCTTAATTGTAATTCACCACTATTATTAATTACGGCACCAAAGATAGTACCGCCATCTTTATATACTATTGTTCCGCCATCTGAATCAATATTAATATCACCAGAAGCGTCAAGTAAAAAATCACCTGTTCTAGTGATTGTGTTGATTACAGGACTTGTTAAAGTCTTATTTGTTAATGTTTCTGATCCTGTTAATGAAACAAAACTATCTCCTTGTAATCCTGCGTTAAATTCTGCAAGTGTACCTGTAAATGTACCTAAATCATCTAAATCAATATGTAAAGTATTTGCATTACTATTGATAGTTTTGTTTGTAAATGTAGTTGATGATGAAGCAGTCAAAAGAGTAGATAAAGTAGATCCGTCACCGAATGCTGTGTAGATTTCATTAAAGTTGTCGTTAATTAAATCACCACCTGCACGTAACGAACTACCTGTTCCATCGTTTGCACTTGATCCTATGTTTATTGTTTGTTTTGCCATAACTCTCTCTTACTATTTATACGTTAAACCTTATCAAATTTAGTTGTTGTACTATCAAACATTGTAGTTGTTTCATCAAAAGTATCTCCATTTACTTCCCCTATAATTGCAGGTATTGTAAAGTTTGTTTTTAATTTTTGACCTATACTACTAGATGTCATTAAAAATATTGTGTTTTGTCCATCTAAAGATGTTCTTGTACCTTGTACTTTAATACCACTTAATACAGCAAATGTTATACCACTACTACTGAAATTATTATTTGCAGTTGTACCAAATGCAGTTTGTATCATTTTATTAATTGTACCAAATCTAGGTCCTGCATATGCAAAACCTTGTCTAATATTAATATTGTTTATATCTCGTCTAACTCTACTAACATAATTAATACCAATAGGTTCTGTTTTTAAAGTTACATCTCTAGTTGTTTTACTGAATTGTGTAATTGTAGATTGATCAAAGTCTGCTGATACACCTAATTTAGCATTTGCTCTTAATGAAGTACCATCCGTTTCAGTACCTAATCTTCTACCAACTAAAAATGAGTATAGTCTTGTTAGTACTGAACGTAAGATAGCTTCTGTACCAGAGTTGATACCTGTTACACGTCTGACTTGAGCGTCTAAAGATGTTTCAATTGTAATTTCACCTTGAAAATAGAAACCAGCAGAGTGAAGTGTTTTAATATAACTATCTCTCCATTCATTGATTGATCTACCTACTCTTATGATGTATGAATAATCTTGGAATTTTAAACTATCTTGTACTTTCATTGTATCTTCAGATACCCAACCATCTTCATTTAAGAAAGCACCATCAGTTGTAACAACACTAGATACATCTACTGTACCTGTACCTTGTTCTAATTTTTTAGCAGTGGCAGTTGCACCACCTGAAGATGTAATTGTTATGTCTGTACCATAAGTGCCATTTGCACCTGATAATTTTAAAACTTGTGTGTCTGTATCAAACGATACAACTGTTGATGTAACGGTACCATTAGCGGCAGCGTTTGCACCAGTAAGAGTTTCTCCTGCTGAAAATGTACCTGTAACTCCTGTACATAAAATATAAGTTGGTAAAACAACTGTAGGTGCTGGACTTGCCTGATAGTTATAACCAGATTCAATAACGTTTATTGTTAATGCTCTTCCTATTTCTGAACCGTATGCTAAAACATTTGCACCACTACCTGAAGTAGATGTAATTGTTAAAGTAGGTAGTGATATAAAACCATTACCAGTTTCAATCATTCTAATATCTGTTATGTCACCTGAACCACTTTCTTGTACAACTTTATTACCAAAGTAAATATCAGCAACCATAGTTTCATCTTCTAAAATTAATTGACCTGTGCCTGTGCCACTTTCTAAAGTAACACCACCATCAACTACTGAAACTTTTGCACTTGCATTACCAGAACTAAAATTAATAACATCACCGACTTCGTAACCTGAACCACCACTATCTACAACAATCTCTCCTATTGATCCTGATCCTACAGGTCCTAATTTTAATGAAGCACCTGAACCACCAGCAGTAATTGCTAATTCATCTTCTTCGTTATATAAAGCACCGTCAGCTGTAACTGTTCTATTGTTAATAATACCTGTAACTGCTAATGTAATTAAAACATCACTATCTGTATTATCTGGTCCAGTTACATTTTGATCTGGTAGAAATGTACCAGAAACTGAAGTGTCACCTAAAACTAATTCAACGATTGTTGCACCACCAATAATAAATTTAAATACATCTTCTACAATTGCAGTAGCTTCATTTATTGAAGAACTAGTTGGATCGTTTGCTTGTGTAATTTTTTGACCTATAAGGTTTGTAGCGTCTGAAGTACCTACTTCAGTACAACGTATAACTTTTTTAGTATCCCATTTACCATCTGATATTCTTAAAATATTATCTTTAGGATATCTTATTTCAGCGTCTTCATTAAATAATAATTTAAAAAATATCTCACTTGCACGTTTTGTACCTTTTGCCTGATACAATGATTTAATATTTTTTATTAAGTTTCTTTTATCAACTGAACCATGTAATGAATCAGGTATAGAAGTTAAAAATGAGTTTCTAAATTTAGTTAAAAACCCTTGTATAGTTTTATCTACATCAGCATAGTCTAAAAGTTGTTGAATATTCTGAACTGGATTTGCTCTATACTTACCTATAGTTGCCTCAGCAGCTGAAGATGAACCTGTTATTAATTCACCTTCTATAAATTTGTTTTGATGAGTTACAAATAAACGAGCACCAGCATCCACATCTTCAATTAAGACTGTTGCAGTTGCACCAGATGTAGAACCAGTTATAGTTTCACCATTTTGAAAATCACCATAACTTGTATCTTCTAAAAGAAAGTTATCACCACTATTATCTTTGTTAATATTAGTACCATCAATTACAGTTTTACCTGCTGTAGTACCTTCTAATACTATGTGATCTGGATCGCCAATGTTTGTTAATGTGATCTCAGCTGATTCCATCAACTGATAATATGCTTTTACAAAGTCTAAAAATAATGGATGGTCTTCAAGTACAAAATCAGGTACTTGTGAATTTATAAGGTTTGATATTTTATCTTTGAAGTTGGCCATTTCATCTAATAACTACTAGTCGTGGTATATCCAATACCAGCGTTTGCTGAGCCTCCCACTAATGTATCAGCCTCAACTGTAACTGAACTATTTGCAATATCAATATCTAATACTTGATTTCTAATAGGAACAATATCGTTTGAATTAGGTTTTACTGTAACCTCAATAACTGTTGAAGCTGCACCTCTAATGTTTTCTATATTAGAAACGTTTAAAGAGTTTACTTCAACTAGACCTGAAGAATAATTTATAGTACCTTGTGTACTATTAGCATATGATCTAACAGAACCATCCATTCTATATCTTCTTACGTTACCAGTACCATCATCATCTAAAAACCAAACGTTAGTTGTATCGCCATAAACTTTAAAACCTGAAGAACTTAATATACCACCAGAACTAGTATTATGTCCTGAATGTGGATTGTATAATGCATTTGCAAAGTTGATTGAATATTTTGTAGAACTACCAATTGTTGGTGTAAAAGATTTTCTTAATTGAACTGTTGTAATATTTGATAAGACAGAACTATCTGTATCATCAATTAGACCTGTAAGTTTTGAATGTCTAAACATTGTATCAAAAGCTTGTAATGTATTTGCGTTATAGTTTGTTATAGTAGTTATAACATTTGATTTAATTGTATCAGCTACTTTTATTGTAGCCTTTTCATCAAACTTAACTGTAGTTGTTAAAATAACATCTGTAGTTTCAGGATCAATAATAACTGGTGTTACTGAAGCAACTGAATATTTTTTTAATTCTTTTACTATACCATCTTTTGTAGAATCTGTTAAGTTAGATCCACTTGTTGGTAAAATAGAAATATAAACTCTACCATAGAATGGCGTTTCAGCGTCTTCACCACCCCAAGCACTAACTGATTGTGTGTTAGCGTAAAGTTGTTTTACTTTTGCTTTATAATCTTCTACTGTAACTGCTCTGTCTTGTGCTGAATAAAAATTAGAAGCATTTGTTTTTATACTTTGTAATGTTTCAGGTTCACCACCACCTTGTGCTGATGAATTGACTGTAATTGTTACATCATTAAAACCTGATATAGAACCAGATAAATTAAATGATTGAGCACCATTCGCTTCTGTTTTATTTGTTACAACATAACTTATATTAACTATGTTACCATCGTCTAATGATTTACCGATTACACCATCACCAAAATAAATTTCAAATTGACCATCTTCAGCTTCTTGTAAAAAGAAAACTTTTGATGTACCATCTAATTCTGTTATTGAAGTTGCTTTTATATATGTGCTTGATGTAGTATCAGAAGCACTATTTTGTACAGCAACTTTTATTGTAGTTGAGTCTGCTCTATCACTTGGTATTAAAAACCTTTGATCTATATCTGAACTATCAAAAGTGTAATTGTAAGATACGTAAGTACCTTCATAAATTTCTAAACTTTGTGCTGTGTAAATACTATCAACTGGTTGAACTGTCTTGTCAGCAATAGAAACAAATGTATAAGTTAGACCATCTACTGCTGTTGAAAATTTTGTACCTGCAGGTATTGTAATTGTAGCACCTGTACCATCATTGATTACTAATTTTAAATCAGCGATTGGTGCTCTAGCAGAGTTAGGTGTGTAACCTACTAATTTAGCCAATGACGCAACACTTGATCTTAACTGTGCTGTGTCCATAAACATTTCGTTTGCTACGAAGTTTGCATTGTAAGCCAAGTAGTGTGTATTGTAAGCAAGTAGATCAAGCAATATTGCCATTGAACTACCTTCAAAGTCGTAATCTTTAAATTCGTTTTGATTTGAAAGAAATCTTTTTAATGAACCTTTTATATTTTCAAAATCTAATTCTGAAATATCTAATCTGTGTGCTCTTGCCATTTTATCTTACTCTTTGTAAAAATGTTGATACTGAAACTGGCGCTTCTGTACCGTTAATTAAAAATGAAACCATAATACTAATACCATTTTTGTCTATATCTTCTCTTACGACAACATCTTCAACTGTAACTCTTGGTTCATATTTTTCAATTGCCATAGCAACTCTATCTTTTATGATAACAAGTAAAGGTTCAGTAATATTCTCAAATAAGAAACCTCTTAAATTACAACCGAAGTCAGAATTAAAAGGCCTTTCGTACTTATTAGTTAAAATAATATTTTTAACTGATCTCTTAATTGCCTGTACATCAAATAATCTTGCAACATCCTTTGTAGCAGGATTTTTAGTAAAACTTAAATTTAAATCACTATAGATTCTATTTGATCTTTTACTTTTGTTAGTTGTACTTGCGTCATAGTTTGAGTAGGCCATATCTATATTTATATGATATTACTTGCCGTTTGCTAATACATTTAAAGAACCTGAAATCATTGCACCTGCGTCAGCACTATCGCCTATACGACCCCAAGGTATACCACCTATTTTAACGTTTGTTGATCCTTGATTTAATGCAGCTATATGAGCGGGACAAATAGGAAGAGGTGGAAAAGGGTGTGCAACGGTAGGAGTGCCCATAACAGCACCTACAATACCGTTTGCCTTAACGGTTCTTACTAAAGATATTGCTAAAGTTGTGATTCCAGTACAAGCATGACCTGTAGTTAACGGATCGCCTTCTCTTACTGCCATATATTATTTTCCTTGCCCGTTATATGCTTTCCAACTACGTCTTTTTGACTTATTCATTGATGAAAACTTTGCACTTCGTTTTTTCTTGCCTAAAGATGACTTTTTATAGTTTTTTTCTCTAGGAACAAACGTTTTACTTAATTTAGCCATTATCTACCTATTTTCTTCTTTCTACCTAACGGCAATTGTATTGAAGATATAATTTTTTTACCTTTTTTACTAATATATTCAAATCCAACGAGTTGATTCTTAAAATTTTCTTGTATAGACTTAACTGCCTTCTTAAAACTTGTGGTTTCTTTCTCTTCCTCTTGTCCTGATTCGTTCCAGAACTTAAAAATTCGCATTTTTGCCATAATTCCTCACTTTTTTAATGTTTTTTCTACTATTTATACGTCCGTTTGTTCTCTTTTTGTTCTAAACACGCCAGGATGCCGACAAGCTACGGAAGAATCGGACAAAAATACCATTTTTTTGTTGATTTTTATGTAAAAATACGGTATATTAATAGTATGAACAACAAAAAAACAAACAAAAACGATTCATTTTTAGGCGATTTATATATGTCTAAATTTGCTGTAAATAACAATATTCCAATAATAAGAAATATTGCTTATAAAAGAATCAATGATATGTTGAAAGATATTAAAGAATTGACACCAGAAATGTCTGATTTTTTCAAAGATAAAATTGATATTAATATGAAAAACACAATTAACAAAATCTTAAACGATTATAAAACACAATAAAGGACAAACACTATGAATACACTTTTTAGTTTAACTACAGTAATCGCTGCTATTATGGCAGTCGGTTCAATTGAAGATTGTGGAGGACATTGTATGGGAAATGACAATTGGACAATGTTTTTTATAATGTCTGGAATTATGTTAATTTCGGGATACTTATCATTAATCACTATGAAAGGAAACAAGTAATGTTGGAAACGTTATTAGTAAAAACTGAATATCCTGTACATTTAGAAAAGAACTTTTATATTTCTGAATTGCATATGGGAGGATCTGATTTAGATTTTAAACTTATGGATCATACTGACCATGCTGGACCTTATAAGACTTTAGAAACAGCAAAAAAAATGTATAAAAGATTAATCAGTAATAATAAGATGTTTAATAATTGGGATTTTATGATTAGAGGACCTGAACATCAAAAATCTGGATATAAATCAATCTGGTATGCACCAGAAGATAGACCAGAATCACAATAAAAAAAGAAAGAGAGAAAACACTATGATAAAAGTATCACAAAAATGTAAAACACTTGAAGAAGGCATTAAGTTTATGATGGCTGGTGCAAAGGCCGATTATGTTGCAATGTCAACTAGTTATGGAAAAAAAGAATTAACTGGTTATAGTTTAGAACAAACTGATAAATGGGATTCTAATACTAAAGTTTCTCAAGGAAAGAAATATATTAAAGTTGTACAAGAAAACGGCGTATTTTGTTTTATTGTAAAAGAAGACTTTAAACACTTTAAGAAAGGTGACATACTAAAGGCTGCTGGTTATAATAAACCTGCTTTAAATTCTGCCAGAGGTAATGTACTTTCTGGTAATTATCCAATTCAATGGACTGGTCCATTGTACTTAAAATAGAAAGGACACTATGATACTATTAACTGAACTGAATAAACAATTATCTAGTCTTAATGTTTCGGACTTAAACTTAACAAAAGACTATATTAATGATTTAATTGCTGTTAAGGTTAAATCAACACTTAAAGTTGGCTCAAATGTCAATATCGTACAAAAAACTAAAAAGACACCTGGCGTCATTACTAAAATGATGAGGTCAAATTGTTTAGTTAAATGTAAGATGACAACTTATAGAGTACCTATGAGAATGTTAGAGGCGGCTTAATAATAACAATAAGGAGAACATTATGAAAAAACTAATAGAATATATGACTATCGCATTGTCAGTAGGAGGTACACTATGTTTAGTTGCTGCCGCTGGTGCAATAGATGGTGGATATAAAGGCATACCAATGAATAATGATTGGTTGGCGTGTGGTGTATTTACATTGTTAGGAATAACTATGTTTATATTATCTTTGTATTCGCAAGAAATGTATAAAGAACAGAAATAATTAAACTGCCCAAGGTGTATATCCTTGGTCTTTAGCACTCTTATCATCTTCAGACTCTATGGCCTGAACTTCAGGTACATAGTGTCTCATCATACTCTCAACACCTTGTTTCAAAGTTAATTGAGACATACGACACCCACTACAAGAACCTGCCATCTGTAATTTTAATACTCCATCTTTATATGAGATAAAATTAATCTTGCCTTTGTGAGCGGCAACTGATGGAGCTACTTTCTCATCTAATATATGTTTTATATTTTTTATTATTTCTTCTTCTGTTCTATCTTCTATCATTTTATATCTAACTTCATATTTTTCATTTTTGATTGGTCCACTTGTTCTAATACATAATTACCACTTATACTTATTCTCTCAAAGTCTTTATAATATGGTGGTACATAATGATTTAAACCAGCAGGAAAAACAAACATTAATCCTTTATATGGTTTAATAGAAAAACTATTACTTTGTAAATCTGTTATTCTTTCTCCATATTGAAATACTATTTGACCTGCGTGTTGACTATTGCTAATAGGAATATCCTTTTCAAATATTTCATCATCTATTTCTCCATACATAACAAAGCTAAACAAACCACCGTGGTCGTGTACTGGATTAAAGTCACCTGCGTGTTGAAAGTTTATCCATAGTTGTTGTAATCTTAATGCACCCATACCACCAGATTGTCCCATCATCGTTTTTTGTACATTAGGCCATTGAGGTCCATTATTAGATTGTAGTATTTCAAAAAATTCAAAAACTTTTTGTACTATTGCTTTATCAGCTTTATTTCTAATATCGTTATTAGGTCCTGCAGGATATTGAATACTAGTTCCTTTTTTCATATTACCTGCAAGTTTAGGTCTATGGTCTTTATCTTTATCGTTTCTTGTTCGTTGTCCTTCTTCAATCAACATATCAATTATGTTTGTATCCATTTCACAACGATAGATTGGTGGACCAAATGGGTATAGTACTTCTCCATTTATATCTGGATGTACCATTTGAGGTATGATTGTTTCTTCTCTAAATTTTGTCATAATATTACTCTATCAGTTTATTATTCTTTTGTCAATATGCCAATGTCTTTTATTGTATCGTTTAAAAACTTATTCTTTTCTTTTAGTATCTTATTTTCAATAGTCAATACTTCAATCTTTTTACACAAATCTAAATCACCTCTTTCGTCATCTAATATCATTTGTAATTGTTTCTTTAACAAATTCATTTGATACTCATAATCTTTATCTAAAGGTAGATTGATTTCAGCATTATCAAATAATTGTAATTCTTGTTCAGTCATTATATCTTTCTATGCTCCAAAACTTTCTCCACAACCACAAGTGCTTGTAGCGTTTGGATTTTTTAATTCTAAAAATGAACCAAATATCTCTTTACGATATTCTACCGTCATTCCTGCTAACATTAATATGCTAGACTTATCTATTAACAATGTAAAGTTTTCATATTTTAATACTTCATCATTGTCATCTTTATTATCTTCAAATGACCACTCATATTTAAAACCAGCACAACCACCACCTTTAACCTCTAGTCTAACATACTTCTTATTATGTTCTTTGCTAAGCTCGGTTAGATGTTGGTTTGCGTTTTCTGTTATTGTAATTAAGTTTGTCATCTTTATTATTTAGGCCTGGACTATTTCCAACTTTCTGTTTTTCACAACCGATATTGAAAGATAATGCAGAACCACTTTCTTCTATAAATTTAATCATTTGGTCTGCTTTCCATTGTGCTTTGATTAAACATTCTTCTTTAGTATTATAAATGGTTTCTGGTAATTCATATTTCTTTTCACATTCCCCACCTGGTAATAGAACACAAAATATAGCAAATACTTTCCACATTACGCATTCCAACCATTGTCTAATACATCGCCCATATCTTCGCTAGTATCTAATATTAATTCTTCTAACTCAATTAACATATTATATAAAATTGATACATCAATTTGTAGTTGCCAGATTGTATAAGCTAAAAACATTATAACAATCAGTTGAAGTAATAATACCAAATCATTTAATTTCTTATTCATCTATAATATTTATCAAGTTCCTAGCACCGTAGCTTATCATAAAGTCAGCGCCTGCTCTTTTGAATACTTGATATGTTTCTTTTAAATTATCTTCTGTATGAATACCTAACCATTCGCCACTTGTTTGATATACACCAACAGGAGTATTATAATTAAAATGTTTTATATCACTAATTAAATCTATACTTGTCATACCAGGTTTAATTAGTAATTCATCAGCACCATCTTCTCTATACTTAACTGCTCTTGCAAGTATATCACCTTTTTTAGTTTCTACATCTAATTGATATGGTCTATGTATACCTGGTTTAATTCCTAATGTATCTCTCCAACCAACATAGAAACTAGAACGAAATTTTGTACTATAACTCATCACTTCTATATTACCATCTTTTAAAGATTTAATATTCTTAACCGTATTCTCTCCACAATCACTTGGCGCTATTGTAGCACCAGAAGCATTGTAAATACCTTTTGCCATTTCTTTAAGATAACGGTCTGTTAATTCTTGGTTGCCTGTAATATTACAATGACCATCAGGCGTATAAGGACATAAACATAAATCTACAATCAATCTACATTGAGGTTGTATAATTTGTGAAAGACTAGCAGCGGTAACACACACTTGGTCAAACTTATGTTCATCAATACCTTCACCTTCTCTCCAACCAGATGATTTTTCACCTAACTTAAATTCAGGTATATAAAACAATAGAAACTCTTTAACGCCTAAATCAATATCTTTCTTTACTCTCTCACCTGCTTCTTTCCAAGCATTGTATATTTTATTATGTTCTCCAAGACCAGTTTCTTTAGTTTGTGTTCCAGCGAATATAGGTTGTATTAATCTCATATCGTTTTAAAATATAAATCAGCATTTAATATTTCATAACCTTCATATTGTCCAGTAGTAAGTATATGTGTATATACTTTCTTTTCATTATTATTAACTTGTTCTACCCACCATTCCATTGGTCTTATTGTGCAATGGGCATTTTCACCATTAGGTAATATCGTTTTAGCAGGGTCCGTAGCAATACCTAGAAAAACAAATTTGTTTGCTTTATCAATTATTGTTTTAAGTGTTTCAGCTATTTCTTCTTCGGGTATATGTTCTAATACATCAAACGATATAACACCATCGTAAGTCCCTTTAGGCAATCTAGTAAATGGTACAACTGCTGGGTCATACAACTCTGGTAGTATACCCCAATGTTTGTGATGATTATGTTTT
>Ga0208407_1000952_pt1 | contig 13467 bp, 9 predicted proteins | sample ETNtaG_9_FD_185775 | JGI IMG/M metagenome (GOLD analysis project Ga0208407, IMG submission 185775) | Marine microbial and viral communities from oxygen minimum zone, Eastern Pacific Ocean - ETNP201406SV69 (SPAdes) (version 2) | ecosystem: Environmental > Aquatic > Marine > Oceanic ...
CAACTCGGTGGGCGCTGCACTAGGAGGCACTACGATGACCGTGACAGTCACTGATGGGAGTACTACGGAATGGCTGCCGGGAGATGTTGTCCAATTCACACTCACCAATGGCGATCTAAACCCTTCGTTATCCTCAGGCGGCAACGATCTGACACTGTTCGTGACCGTCTCTTCTACAGCGACCGGGTACACGGGCGCAGACACAATCTGGGAGGAAGTCAGAATTGTCAAGCCCTAACGTAGACAACTTCGAGTTCGGAGTCATCCAAGACAGCCTAGGCCAGAGCATGGGTACAGCAATCCCGAACCGGGCCCTTATGCTCGTTTGCGGTGGCATAGGCTCAGGAAAGAGCATCATTGGCCAGAGGATGTCGTTCGGCATGACGGCAAATGATGTCAGAGTGGCACTATTCACAACCGAACTGACCACTAGGGGGTGGCTCGAGCAGGTTGCCAGCATTGGTTACTACATGGACAAGAGGATAGACGAGGGCTCATTCCATCTGATCTCCAGTTTCGGAGTCATAGCAGAGCCATCTGAAGAGACAGTCTCACTACTCGAAATACTGGATTCCCCTGCATCAAAAGAGGCCGAGGTCGTCATCATCGACAGGGCTTCCGAACTGATGCCCGAAGAGATGTCCGGCAAGGACCTTCTGAGGATTCTCAGGAGATTCACATCCGAGGGTAGGACACTGATACTCACCATTGACCCAGATGAGATGGAGGGCGGTGTCCTCAGGGACATGAAGAACTCCGCCGAAATAGTTCTGGATATGATGACTGCAGTCGTCGGGGGGCAGATGGTGAGAACCGTGGGGGTAACTAGGTTCCTAAGGGCCGCAGGACCAGTCACCGAGAGGATAGGGTGGAAGGTGATGCCAGAGATGGGATTCATCGTGGACATCACAGCAGTTGCATGAGAGGGGTTTGAATGGTCACAGAGCAGGAAGAGGGACAAGAGCCAGAAGAGCCGAAATTCAATATCGAGCCAGGTGACTTGGGCGGGCTTATGGCCGAATACCCACACATCCGCGAGTGGGTGGAGACCTTCGAGGCGGAGCACGGTTCCAGGCCGATATACTACGGTCCCCTAGACAGGGATGCGAAGAGCGTCAGCCCCCGGAACCTGATTTACGCTACCAGGCCACCATGCTTCGCACACGTCTACTCCCCTCCAGAGGGAGCCGAGGGTGCCGGTAACACCTTCTGGTTCGGTTTAGAGCCAGCCATCACTCCAGAGGAGGAGGAAATCAGGGATCAGATCGTAGAGAGACTGCTCCGAGATGCCCCTCAGAAGGAACGCTTCGATAACGACGCCGAGTTCATCGGAATGATTCACGAGATGATGGACGAGATGACCACTACCACTTCATCCTCCCTGCTTTCCAACCCCCTAGTCAACCAAGCCAGGGAACTAATCGGATTGGGAGAGGCGCCACTGAAGGTGACGTCAGAGCAACTCGACCGTCTGAAGTACGTCGTAGTGAGGGACCTGGTTAACAACGGTCCACTAGAGACTCTCCTGGCGGACGAGATGCTAGAGGACATACACTCCATCGGGCTTACGAGGATTAACATGGACCACAAGGTATTCCCGATGCTGACTTCGAACATCGCATTCAAGGATCAGGAACTACTTACCAAGTACCTCAGATCGATGTCAGAGCGGATCGGGAGACCAGTCTCCGACAGCAAGCCAATCGTCGACGGGGCCCTACTAGATGGCTCGAGAATAAACATCATCTACAGCGATGACGTGTCGATTCAAGGCTCTTCGTTCACTATCAGGAAGTTCGCCGAGGAAACGATATCAATAATCCAGTTGATCAAGTGGAAGACGCTATCCGCCCAGATGGCGGCATATATCTGGCTAGGGCTAGAGTCGGGGATGTCGTGTCTGGTATCCGGAGAGACCGCATCCGGGAAGACAACCACTCTCAATGCCGTTCTCCCGTTCATCGATCACAACGTGAAGATATACACCGCAGAGGACACCCCCGAAGTCAAGGTCGCCCACACCATCTGGCAGCGACTGATCACCAGAGACTCGAAGAACGAGGACTCCAGAGTGGAGATGTTCGACTTGTTGAAGGCGGCCCTCAGATCCAGGCCCCGATACATCATCATCGGCGAGATCAGGGGTGTGGAGGGCGCAATCGCCTTCCAAGCAATGCAGACAGGGCACCCAGTTATGGGAACATTCCACGCCTCAAACATAGTCAAACTGATTCAGAGATTTACTGGAGACCCCATCAACGTCCCAGCCCGATTCTTCGACAATCTCAATTTCGCAATCTTCCAAGAGGTCGTCGAGGCGCCTGGAGGTGGGATTGCACGGAGGATCACAGGGGTAAGCGAGGTCATCGGATTCGACAAGACCGCGGATGGAATCCTGACTCGGAACATGTTCGAGTGGGATCCAGTTGCGGACGAGGTCTACTTCAGGGGGATGTTCCAATCAGACATGCTGGAGAACAAGATCGCACCTAGGATGGGATTCAGGAGCAAGAGGGACATCTACGACGAGCTTGATAGGAGGACCAAGGCAATTCAGATAATGTGCGATCGCGACCTCACTCATTACGACGACGTGTTCGACCTTCTGGATGTCTACTACAAGGAAGGATGGGATAGGTTCGCTGCCTCAATTGAGACATGGACTGGAATTAATCACTAGGTTGTGGTCAAATGGAGGAAAAGGCGACCACCTGGGAAATCGCTCTCCTACGACTCGGGATGCCATTCGGTAGGTACCTGCTCTTCTTCTCCCTCCCTGCGACGACAATTGGGCTATTCGCAGGCATTGCGGTTTGGTTCACGGTTAGCGACGTCATTACTGGCGTCGGCGCGGTCTTCCTGGTCCTTGTTTTCCCCCTGCTCTCTTTCGGTGCGACGATAGCATACCCAGTAGCACAGGTCTCCGCAGAGGCTATCCAGATCGAGCAGGACATGCACATGTTCATGACAAGGATGGGGATTCTCTCGATGGGAGAATCCGCTGAGAAGGGGATGTTCGACGTTCTGAAGGAGATGGGCGACTATGGTGCCCTTGCACATGAGATCCAAGCGATTGAGACCCTAGTCACCAAATGGCACACAAACCTCCCCGAGGCAGCCAGGATAGTGGGCCGTCAAAGCCCATCCGCGATCTGGAGCGATTTCCTCGACAGGATGGCTTTCTCTGTGGAAGTGGGTCAGCCGATCGGGGAGTTCTTCACTAGCGAGAACGAAACATTCAATCAGGCGTATACCACAATCTACGATGCCAGGCTAGAGCAGCTTGACACCCTCAGGGAGACATTCGTATCACTGACCACAACCGGTCTTCTCCTACTGGTGGTGGCAGGACTACATCTCATCCTCTTCCAGACAGGATCAGACACCAACAACCCATTCGAAGTCATCCTAAGAGCCAGGTGGGTCCTCTTGGCCGGCGCCTTATTCGGATTCCTGCAGATTGCTGCGTGGTACCTATTCACACTGGTCATCCCAGATGAGGATCTTTTCGCCAAGCACGGATTCAACACCGAGCAGGCCATCGACATGAGGAGGTCGTGGATATTCGCCGCGATCCTTGGCTCCATGATGGTCGTCTTTATGGCCGGGGTATTCATCACATTCGGAACTAACATACTATTCGATCAATGGAACTACTACGGGCTTCTCGTAATTGCCGCCATGATGTCTCCCCTTCTCGCGCCGGCTATGCTCACCCTTCAGGAGGAGACACGAGTAAGGAGGAGGGATGAGGCATTCCCTGAGTTCATCAGGGCTTTCGGCGGAACTGCCCAGGCAAGGGCACAGGAGCCAAGTGCAATGGTCAAGGCGCTTTCCGGAATCGACTTCGGAGCACTAGACGACTCAATCTCGAACCTCGAGAAGAGGCTATCGATGAGAATCGACAGCGATTACTCATGGGACTGGTTCGCAGCCGACAACAACTCGATGCTAGTTTCACGGTTCACCAGGGTCTTCATCGAGGGCTCATCGTCCACTGGTGAGGCCGGTCTGGTGGGTGACATGGTCTCACAAAGTACGACCAGCCTCCTGGGGCTGCGACAGAGGAGACAGATTTCTGCTAGTGTGATGAGGAGCGTGTCCTACGGGCTTCTGATTGCGATGATTATCGCGCTGAACATCACCACCTCCATCATTGCCGGCCTGGGTGAGACCATTGCATCGGTCGCCGAAGGCCTAGTAGACAGCGCGGGCGAGGTGGGAACTGCAGCAGGGGGAGTTGACGTGGCTCTACCCGCTCTCTCTGAGACGGGAGGGATAGATCAGAATATCCGCGTCTTCAACTACATGGGTTCGTTCCTAGTCGTAATTTCCATCGTTGTTCTGGGTCTCATCACCGCGAGAATCAGAGGAGGTGGGACGACCCTAGTCCTAGGGCAGATGATCCAGATGATGTGGGTAGCCGGAATTGCGAACTTCTTCAGTGCTTGGATACTGGATCAGTCTGTCGGGCTGTTCGCATCCGGCGGCGCCGGCTAGCGATAGCGCAGAAGCCTTGATGGCATTGGAGGATAGCCTACCGGTATGGCCGACCCACTTCTCTCCACTCTTCGGATATCTCTTCTCGTACTATGCATGTTCGCAGCGGCTAGATCAGATTTCCATACTCTCTCTGTCAGGTATGATCATTGGATTAGGTGGTCAATTCCGGCCTCTCTGGTGCTTTTGCTCGAGATGGCCTCATCAAACGCAGGGATTGAGAACATCTGCATGACCTTCGCCCTATTGGCTATCTTCTCATTATGTTTCTCGGCCCCTCCCGATCTCAGAGATTTACGAGAATGGGGCCGACGAGAGGCAACTCTCTCTATATTTTACTCCCTAGGTGCTTTGGGACTGGTTGGGGGTGCGATTTCATACTCCGAAACAGACTTTGTCGATCTGGTACTCGGCGACGAGTCCCCTAACACCGAACTTTGGTGGAGCATGATCGGGGCGTTGTTGACTGCAACAGTATTCTACGGATCATGGAGATTCGGACTAATACCAGGAGGGGCGGATGTGAAGGCACTCATACTAGTGACTCTCTTCTTCCCCTCTTGGGCTTTCGTTCCCGACCAGATTTACCCACTAGCTGAAGACCCAATATTCAGGATGCCACCATCGATGGTCATGTTTGTTTGGGCAGCCGCAGCATTCCTCATCGCACCACCCGTGATTTTCATTCACAATGCCACTAGGGGCAACATCACCTCTATCCCCGATTTGAAGATGGCATGGCACGCCACCAAGAAGAAAATCTCCGAGGTTAGCCAATTCTCAGAGATGGATGAAAACCCATCATGGATTCTAACCGAGATTATCCAGAAGAACGGGGAAAACACGGTTGTAAACCGAATCCTCCCGTCCAGCAAGTCGGCCATTGGCACAGAGAGGGAAGCCGATTTGGCACTATTGGAGGAAATGGGCCTGGATAGCGTCTGGATTACCAGGAAGCATCCCTTCCTGGTGTACCTATTCTTGGCAATTCTTCCTATGCTGCTTCTTGGCGACCCTCTTGCATACCTAATCAGATGAAGTCCTCTAGGGTCATAACAGTGACCCTGTCGTTTTTGAACAGCGAATCTACACTCGACGACATCCATCCGACCCTCTGCTTTGTGTAGTCATCCACTCCATATTCATCCATCACTTCCTCAGTGATCTGGATATACTTCCTGACCGCTCCCTCTGAGACAGTAAGTACAACGTTCCCACCACATCCTGAGTCCATTTCCCCTCCCGTGAAACCACCCGAAGGCCTAGCCTTGTGCTTGATGCACTTTCCCGCCAGAGGCATCCTACGGTACGACTCGCCACATTTTACGCATCTAATCTTCTGTCTCGTGTATGCCATCAGGTTCCCTCTCATGTCTGGTAGGAAGTGAGACTCAATCACTTGTTTCGCGACTCTCTCAGCCGCAACAGGACGCAACAACCTACCCAGACTCAACTGACTGTCCAACTTGTCCTTCATGGAAACGAGTGTCTTGTAAGAGGAGTTTTCCGGACCAGCGTCCAGTGGACCAGAATCATGAGTCCACCCATACCCTCGTATTTCCCCAATCATCCCAAGCCTATTCTCGACAATATCCACTAAACTCCTGACTTCCTTCGGATGCGGTTGTCCAAGGGTCGACTCGTAGAACTCCCTGCTGTAACTCCAAGAGCAGTCCACGTTCAATGCCTCCTTGTCAATTTCACTCGGATTCAACCTAGTTGTCAGGACAAGGGGGGCATCCATCCTGCCTCCTCTGTTTGCCGGTAGTATCGTCTGAGTGAAGTTTAGCAGACCATCCATCAGCATCATGATGCTGTCTTCGTCACCATCGCAATTCCTCCTCTTTGCAGCATGGAATAGGGGGTGAGCATACCCAGCGGAAGCATCAGTCCAACCGATGATTCTGCATGCAACCCCTCCAGAGGTATGGGGGGCGAGGCCAATGGCGATATGCCCCACAATGTCTTGAAGACTCTTTACCTCGTAGAAAGCACCCATCCCATAGAACCTAACCAGTAGGTCATCAACAAATGAGCAAGTAGATAGAAGGTGGTCGGAAGCCAAACTAGAAGGAATGAAGTCCTGAGGTAGCAACTCCAGTATCTGATCGTCATTCCTCAATGGCTCTCCCATGAAATCGTGAGTATAACCCAGTTCCACCAATCTCTTCCATGGTGTCTTGATTTCTGATGGTCTGAAGTGTGTGACCGGGACATCACTCATGTCAAATCTAGAGGTTCCATCTCTGAAAACAGAAACACCGTGCAGACCTCTGAGAATTCCCTTCTCCAACTGCTCCGGAGACTGCTCTTCAGAGAATAGTCCCTTGACGGCTTTGATCTTCTTTGGGATTCTATCCAGTCCAAGCTTCCTTCTCTTTGCCTCGATAATGGAACCAAGATTGACTGCGGTCCTCTCTCCTTTTCTCCTCCCTCTCTTCCTTCTAGGGGCACTGACAGTCTTCCCGCCGCATTCTACCGGATTATCTGGATCGGGTCTGTGATGACATGTGATGTGCGGACTCTCCTTCCCGCATGTCTGACAGATTCTCGGACCCACCACGACCCTAATCGAACCCTTTTTCGAGGCTTCTGATACTAGTCTCTGAGGCCCCCCATTCTCACCGATAGGGAAGATTGAGTGCACAAGGGGGCTCATTTCCCTAGCCCCAGATTTCTCGGGCCTACCCATCCTAGCCCCAATTCTGCAGGGGGTTGAATCCTCCCATCTGGGAAGAACAGAAACCTTCCGAACAACTTGTAGGGATAACTCAACAAGATAATTGTCTATCACGTCTCGAGACCTTGACTCTTCTAAACCCGCCCCTACTTCATTGGTTTCTTCACTTGCGGCATCTGAAGCATAAGATGTCGCAAGACCATCTTCATCGCCCTCGATGCCTCTTTCCACATAGGTCTGAACATCAGTTTCATTATCCTTAGAAGATCTAATGGCATCGTAGCAGTTGGAAACCTTATCTACAATCTCAGAAACAATAGGTTTCGCATCACTTCTGACACATACTCTTCTTTCCCTTTCTTCTAGGCCTAAACCATCTAGTAGACTCTCCCAATGTTTTGGAACCAATATGTCGGGGCCTTCGTGCCTATGCTCGATTCCTAGTGTCATTAGAGAAGATTTAATCAATCCATGCCGAGAAACTTCTGTCCAAAGTGGCCACCCTCCCAATATCGGCCGTTCGAAAGAGATCTTTTTCTCATCCAATGAGTATGGCCACCCATCCACAACATTTCTAATTCTAAGAGCCGAATTTTCGAAACACCCCTTCTCAATAATCGAGTCCACTAATCCTGGAACGAACTGAATTGGCAGATCAGACCACCAATGATTCCAAGGTGGGGGGACAGCAGTGCCGTAGCAAGTCGAGATATCCCGAACCTGACTCCAAGATAGGTCCAGAACCTTGAGGAAAGAAATCCACTCCCTCCGTCTCCAATATCTCTCCAACGATGACTCTCCCCCCCGTTTTATTGCTCCATTGAAGGGCATTCCAGGGGGTAGCTCGGACCTTTTCACTCCAAGAATATCAGAGAATTCCTCGACCTTGTCATGTGTGTCAAGAGAATCTGCAACATCTACCGCCCACCAATCTATGGAGTAAGATGAGGGGACCAGTGGTTTGTTGTTCTCTAGGAATTCCCCATAACCTAGCAGTATTTCTCCCGCATCCCAAATTGAATCCAACTCACCTTCACACTCAGTCCATTGGTTCTCAGTACATACCCTCAGGAACTCCCCATCCTTCATGAGCACGGTCGGCCCATCAATCTCAATGCAGGGAGTGACTGCACATGCCTTACCCGGCCCCTCAATCTTCATTTGGGTGCCAACTGCCAGAAAACCCCCCATTGCCTCCATCGTAATCGGATTTATACCTGCAGCAGCGAGACCAGTCGCCCTGCTTCTCCCATATCTGAGTCGGAATCCACCAGGCTCACGTGGTTCACCAAAAACCGGTCTACCAGCAATCACGTCTTCCATATATTTTCCCTCCTTTTTGATCAGCCTTCGCTTCTCCTCCGGACCCTTGGAGTCTCCACCCTTCTGCTTGTCAACGAATTCGGAAATGAAATCCCAACCTGGGACGTTCAGCCTCTCCGTGTGAGCCCGAATTTTTGGTGCCTTGAGGCACAACCCTTCACCAATTACCAACATTACGCCACCCCTAACTCTGGTTCTGAAGGTGCCATTTTCATTGACTATGTTCTTGACTTCTTTGTAGCCAGCACATTCCCATTTCTCCGTCTCTTCGCCGTTAATCATTACTGGGCACTCTTTGACAATGGTCTCTGTCTCCTCCGGAGGAGGCTTGTATTGGAGATTGGCTCGATATAATCCAAACTCTTCCTTCACTCTCTCCACTTCGGCGACCGTTGGGACGTATCTGCCTACTCCAATTTCCCTTCGCAGGATGTCCCCAATGAGGACACCTAGGGCTTGGGCCGTACCCCCTGCAGCTCGAATTGGCCCACAGAAGTCGATTGAAAGAAACTCAGAACCATCAGCATTGTTCATGATTCTGACATCCCCAATTCCATCTAGAGGAGCAACTAGGACTGCTTCGGTAAGTACTGCAAGACCAACTCTCAGACCAGAGTCTATGGCTCTCCTTCTATCACCGGTCGCCGAATGCATTTCTTTTGTCACAGAAATTGCGATCATGATTGCCGCCGTTTCCCGGTCGTGCTCCTGGAGAAGGCCCCTGAGACGATCTTCGATTTTCAAAGGCGGGAGACTCCGCTTTGTTGGGTCAATGAATAGATACGGGTCTTCGAGTAACTTCTCCGTCCTGCTTGCCAAATCAGATGCTCTGGGGATTTCGACAGACTCTGAGAAATCCAAACCCTTCTTCTTTGCAACGCTAGCGATTGAATATGCCTGCTCTATACTCTCGTCCAGTGATTCATAGTATGCCATTCGCTCTGACTCGAGTCTGTCAATGTCCATCTCAGCGATTTTTGGGCTATTGGTCATGGCTATTCCTCGCTACTGCACCCCCCACTCGGAGACGACCGTCCAAGAACATTGACCGTCATCTCGTCGAAAACCCATCCCAACAAAGGCAACCTTCATCCCATTCCGTCTAGGCCATAACAGGTAGAATGACATCAACTACAGTAGAGCAGGCGAGAGAAAGGCTGATTGAGCGGATTCGAGACTTGGCCTATCTTTACTCCGAAAAAGAGGACTTTACCCTTGCCAGTGGAAGGAAGAGCAAGCACTTCTTCGACATGAAACCAGTGATGATGGATCCCGAATGTGCCCATCTTTTGGGTGTGCTTATTCATCACCAAATAGAGACAATCGGTAAAGTAGATGCTGTCGGAGGGCTCGAACTGGGCGCAGTCCCCCTCACAGGAATTGCAATTGCGAAGGCTGGACGAGGTTCACCACTCAAGGGATTCATAGTTAGGAAGGAGCCCAAGGGAAGAGGAGGAAGGAAGACAGGAAACCCACCCGGAATTGAGGGCTCAAGTCTTGAGAGGGGCCACAGAATAGTACTCTTGGAAGATGTGACCACTACTGGAGGATCCGCATTGAAGGCAGCGCAGAGGCTAATGGAGATGGGATGTGATGTGGCATCCTGCATCACCATATTGGACAGGCAGGAAGGGGGCTTGGAAGCCTTTCAAGAAGCGGGAATCCCCCTCATCCCACTTACTCTCAAGTCAGAAATTGCGAGTTGAATAAATGGGGCAGCATGAAATAGACTCCGAGAGCCTACCTTATCACCCCTCCAAGCTAGATCGAAAGGAGTACATCGGGATAGGGGAGTTCTTCTCCATAGATATGAGGACTGGAGTCATCGATGATGTTCAAGAGTTCCCGGAGATGAGAAAGCCGTCTTACAAGATTAGAGTGGATTTCGGACCCGTGGTGGGAAAACTATGGAGCTCTGCGCAAATCACAAACTACTCCCGATCCCAGCTAATCGGCAGATCAGTTGTTGCCGCGATAAATCTTGGAGAAAAGACACTCCCGACAGGGTTCGTTTCCCAATTCCTTATTCTGGGTGCTCTCGATGCAGACGGAACTGTTAGGCTTCTGGGGCTTCCAGAGGGGACACTTCCCGGCTCAACGGTAGCATAGCCACCAACCATACCATATTGAACTTGGAACGGCCGATACACAATATGACTTACGTGAGGATGACTACAAGCGCTGGAGAAATTGACATAGAGTTGTATACCGATGAATGCCCAGAGACTACTGGGAATTTCCTAAAATTGGTGGATGACGGATTCTATGACGGATTGCACTTTCATCGTGTCATCAAGGACTTCATGATCCAAGGAGGGTGCCCTCACTCCAGTGATGCAAACAACGGAAGGGCCGGGACTGGGGGTCCAGGTTGGAAAATTCCCTGTGAGCCTTCAGCATTGGGAAAGAAGCATCACAAGCCAGGTATCTTCTCAATGGCAAATGCAGGTCCGAACACCGGGGGGTCACAATTCTTCCTCACCACCGTAGTCACTCCATGGCTTGACGGTAGACATGCAGTATTCGGAGAGGTCGCCAAGGGAATGGAAGTGGTGAGGGCAATCGAATCCACAGAGACACTTCCTGGTGACAGGCCGTCTTCACCTCAGAGGATTATCAAGGTAGAACGAGTCTGAAACCATGAAAGAATAAATTTATTAATAAGTTATTAATAGAGACAACATGGCAAAGCACAGAGTCGGCGATCGTAGAATAATCACTGTCAGCATTCCAGAGGATTTGGCTAGAAGATTGGATGCACGGGTTGGTCAGGGACGTGAGAAGGGCAGATCGGCAACTATCTCCAAGATGATTGAGACTTCGCTCACCGGGGGTAATTCCCATCAGATCATTACCAAATCATCCGTTTCAAGGGTCCCCAAGGGTGCCCGTGGGAAGATTAGGATTGAACTAGACACTATGGGGGAAGTTGAGGTTCCAACAGACAGATATTTCGGCGCACAAACTGCTAGGTCGCTAATCAACTTCGATATTGGTGAAGACCAGATGCCCCGCTCTGTTATCCGAGCGTTTGGGATTCTTAAGCAGGCAGCCGCCGAGACAAACGTATTTCTGGGAACTCTCGACGATGATGTTGGAACTCTCATTTCGGAGGCATGCGAAGAGGTAATTTCTGGGTCTCTTGACGACCATTTCCCACTCAGGGTTTGGCAGACTGGTTCGGGAACACAGACCAACATGAATGCAAATGAGGTAATCGCAAATAGAGCCATAGAGTCTTCAGGAGGGAAGTTGGGAAGCAAATTCCCTGTTCACCCGAATGACCACGTTAACCGCGCCCAGTCGAGCAATGACACATTCCCCACTGCGATGCATATCGCTGCAGCAGAGGAGATCCAGCACCGTCTCATCCCATCTGTGCAGAAACTTCGAACTTCCCTGGCTGAGAAGTCAGATGAGTTCGCCCACATTGTCAAGATTGGACGAACTCACCTTATGGATGCCGTCCCGCTAACTCTAGGCCAAGAGTTCGGAGCATATGTCTCGATGTTGGACGCTGGACTAATTAGGATCCAAATAGCACTGAATGACCTACTTGAACTGGCTCTGGGTGGAACTGCCGTTGGTACGGGGCTGAACACACATCCCGACTTCGCAGACTTGGTCGCCAAGAAGATAGCTGAGAAGACTGGCCTTCCTTTCATTAGTGCCGAAAATAAGTTCGCCCAACTTGCTGCACACGATGCCATAGTCGCTGCCTCAGGGGCACTCAATACTCTATCGGCATCCCTCATGAAAATCGCCAACGATATTCGATGGCTAGGTTCTGGGCCTAGGTGCGGATTTGGAGAACTCGCTCTTCCAGCTAATGAGCCAGGATCAAGCATCATGCCTGGAAAGGTGAATCCCACCCAATCAGAAGCGATGACAATGGTTTGCTGTCAGGTAATGGGTAATCACACTGCAATTTCTATAGGTGGAAGTCAGGGAAACTTCGAGTTGAATGTATTCAAGCCAATGATGATTCACAACCTCTTGCATAGCATAAGACTACTTTCCGACACTTGCGTATCCTTCTCCGACAAGTGTGTTATCGGTTTGGAAGCGAACGAAGAGAAAATATCTGACCATTTGGAGAACTCATTGATGCTAGTAACTGCACTAAACCCTCACATAGGGTACGACAATGCTGCTAAAATTGCAAAGAACGCTCACGAGAAAGGGCTGACTCTTAGAGAGAGTGCAATCCAACTCAAGTTTCTCACCGATGATCAGTTTACAGAATGGGTAAAACCTAGGGAAATGACAGGTCCGAGTTCGTAAGAAGACAGACGACTACGTTTCTGTCTAGAAGAATATGGGCCGAATCAGGTGGGAGCAACAGGGGGTTCCGCACATGGGGGAGCTTCCCCCCCTGTTAACTCCGCAGGGTCCGGGTGTCACCTGGGCCCGAAGGCCCAGGTTTCCCCGGGTAGACGACTCTGGAACTTCGTGCTCTTCCTTTGTCATTTTCCGACTCATGTGAGATCTCCCTCTCATTCGCCGCATCCGTTTCGGGTACTTCGTCTCCGTTTTTCCCTCCACGTCTCGATACTGGCTTCTCCACGGGTCTCCCCGCCCTTGTTGCCCAGTGTTTCCCTAAGCTTCCTTCCCCTTCGTTTCCTCCAGTTCTCTCCCCTTCGTTTCCCACTTATGTGACCCAGGATTATTCTCTTCCCCCTACGCACATGTATCTCTTCAGCTCCTTTCTCGCTCTCCCCTTCGTTTCCTCCAGTTCGTCCGATTTATTCGCCGCGACCTTCGCGTCCACAGACGCTCCAGCCTTTCCCCGAGATCCTTTCGTTTCTCGGTTCTACCGCCTCGGTTTCGAGGCTCGGTTTTTGTGGCCCGCGAGTCGCGCCGAAGCGCCCTCACACCACTCCCCCGGAGCGGCAAAGAACACAGGGTAATGGGTGGCTCATAAACATTTCGCTAATATTGCCGCAGTTCACTGGAAATAGGGG
>Ga0208407_1000957_pt1 | contig 13434 bp, 14 predicted proteins | sample ETNtaG_9_FD_185775 | JGI IMG/M metagenome (GOLD analysis project Ga0208407, IMG submission 185775) | Marine microbial and viral communities from oxygen minimum zone, Eastern Pacific Ocean - ETNP201406SV69 (SPAdes) (version 2) | ecosystem: Environmental > Aquatic > Marine > Oceanic ...
CTTCTGTCTTTTCCTCAATTGTGTCTAAAACTGAACTTGTTGGAGTTAATTCAGCTCTGGAAATAATAGTCAATGCCAAACTACAAATTATAAATAATGTAGCAACAACTGCTGTAGCTTTAGTCATAAAACCTCCTGCAGATCTTGATAGCATAAAATTTTCTTGAGAAACTCCAATACCTAAGGCTCCTCCTTCAGATTTTTGCAATAGTATCAAAAATACTAAAATCAAAGCTAGGATGATGTTAATTACTAACAATATGTTTTCCATGAGGGGTTAATTAACGGTTTTTTTAATTATATCAATGAATTTTTTTGAATTTTGTGAGGCTCCGCCAATCAAAAAACCATCAATAATGTTGATATCTTTTAATTGAACAATATTTTTATTGTTTACAGAGCCGCCATATAAAACTTTTGGAGTTTTTTTACGAAATTTACTTTTGATGTATGAAATTGAATTTAATAAATCGTTTGATTTTGGAATTAAACCTGTGCCAATAGACCATACTGGTTCATAGGCTATAATAATATTTGAAGTATTCTTAACAGACTTTAATCCATTGTAAATTTGTTTTGCTAAAACTTTATTCGTTCTTTTTTTTCTTTTTTCACTAAGTGTTTCCCCTATACAAAAGATGACTTTTAATTTCGATTTAATTGCACTTTTAATTTTTAAATTAATCAATTTATCAGTTTCGCCAGATTGTCTATTCTCTGAATGTCCTAAAATAACATATTTAGCTCCAACATTTTTTAACATCTTTGAATTAACATGTCCTGTAAAAGCCCCATAGTTTTCACTTTCATGACAATTTTGCGCACCAACTTCTAAATTTGTTTTTTTTAACCTTTTTGATAATGGACGAATTAAAGTGTTAGGAGGACAGTAAACAATTCTAAACTTAGTATTTTTATTATTTTTTGAAAATTTTATAACATTATCAAGTGAATTTAATGTTCTTAAATCACCAAACATTTTCCAATTAGCTATAAAATACATATATTTATTTGTCATAATTGAAATTTTAATCTATAGATTTGTTTTTTACAGATCAATAAATTTATAGCTAATGATAGAAACTTTAAAAAAATTTGGTGGAAAAAAATTAGGTGGTTTAATCTTAATTGCCGTCATTATAATTGCATTTGGTTTTGGAGGTTTTGGAGGGGGTTTTAGTACCAATAATCAAAACAATATAGCTAAAATTAATAAAACTAATGTGACCACTCAAGATTTTATGAACTATTTAAATGAAAGTGGAATTTCAGAACAAGCTATTAGAGAGAATTTAGAAAATAATATCATTGAAGAACTAATATCCGGACTTATCTCAACAACCTTAATTGACTTAGAAATAAAAGATTTTGATCTTTCAATTACTCAATTAACAGTTTTAAAAAAGATTAAAGAAAATAAAAATTTTCAAGATGAAAATAATGTTTTTCAAAGAACTAAGTACGAAAAATTTTTACTATCAAATAATATGTCAGCACCAATGTTTGAACTACAATTAAAAAATCGTGAGCTTCAAAAACATCTATTTGATTTTATTGGAGCTGGAACAATAACTCCTGATTTTCAGATTAAAAAAAAATTTGAAGAAGAAAATAAATCTCTAGAACTTGAATACTTTACTATGGAAAACCTTTATAAAGATAAAGATGATTACACTAACATAGAAATTCAAAAGTTTTTAGACGAAAATAAAGATGAATTAAAAAGTGAATACATTGATTTTAAATATGCAGTTTTAAATCCAAAAAATCTAATTGGTTTAGAAGAATTTAATCAGCAATTCTTCGATGAAATAGATAAAATTGAAAACAAAATTTCTCAGGGTAATAGTTTTGAATCTATTATTGAAAATTTAAATGTGAGCGTCGAAGAAGTTAAAGAATTTACTCCCACTACAACAAAAAAAATCAATGAGGATAACATTTATTCAAAAAGATCTACAAAAATTGATTTAATTGAAAATGAAGATAATTTTCTATTATATAAAATTACAAACCAGTACGATAAAGACCCCGATTTAACAGATGAAACTATCAAAAATGGAATGCGTGAACTTGTATATCAAAAAGGTAAATTTGATAAAAATAAAAGTATTCTAGAAGAAATCCAAAAAAAAGAATTTAATAACAACAAGTTTAAAGAAATGGGAGGTTTTAGTATTGAGTATATAACTTTAAATTCAATTAATGATAATGAAAGATTTGAAGAAAACTCAGTAAAAATGCTTTACACATTACCCATTAATTCCTTTACACTGGTTAATGATAAAGAAAATAAAATTTATCTAGTAAAATTAGTTGATACAAAAAAAAATACTTTTAATGAAAGTGATGAAAATTACTTAAATTTTGTCAAAACTCAGAATACTAACACTAGAAAATCTATTCTTCAGTCTTACGATCTCTTGCTAAACACTAAATATCAAGTTCAATTAAATCAAAAAACTATTGATAGAGTTAAAAATTATTTCAAATGATAATAAATCGAAACTTCAAAGATTTTAAGTTTCGACATAGAAGCAATAAAAATCAAATAATCTATACATCTAAAAAAGTTAAAAATGACAATGAGGTTATAAATCTTATAGATAACTTTCTTATTGAGAAAAATAGTTTTATTTTTGAGTCTGTAGAAAAAGGCAAAATTAAAGGCAGATACACTATTTTTGGTAAAAACCCCGATAAAATTTGGGAATTTAATAACAAAAATTCATATTTAATTAAGGATAAAAAAAAAATTAAATTAAAAGATAAACCAGATGAATTAATAGAAAAAATAATTGAAGAATTTAAATTTGAAACTCCAAAAAAATTACCAAAGATATGTTCTTTAATATCTGGATATTTTTCATATGACTCAATTAGATATGTAGAAAAAATACCGAATAGCTGCAAAAATGATCTTAATTTACCTGATGTTAGATTATTAAGACCTAGAACACTTGTAATTCATGATAATTTAAAAAAAGAAATATTTTATATTATAAATATTTTTAATGATGAAAAAATTAGTAATTATCAAAAAAAATTTGATGATATAAAGTCAGAACTTTTTAAACTTTCAATTCAATCCACTATAAAAAATTTAAGTAAGTCTAAAAACAAGACCGTTAAAGAAATTAAGGTTAAATCAAACACGCCCAAAAATAAATTTCTTAATATGATTAATAAAGCCAAAAATTACATAAAATTAGGTGATATTTTTCAAGTTGTCTTAAGTCAAAGGTTTGAAGCAAAATTAACAAAAAATCCTCTGGAAATTTATAAAAAATTAAGAATTACAAACCCATCACCTTTTATGTTTTTCTTTAATTTTAGTGATTTTCAAATAGTTGGGGCTAGCCCTGAAATATTAGTCAGATTAAGAGATAACAAAATAACTGTAAGACCAATAGCTGGAACTAGACCAAGAGGAAGAACATATAAAGAAGATCTTTATTACGAAAAAGATTTATTAAAAGATAAAAAAGAATTGTCAGAACATTTAATGCTTTTAGATTTAGGAAGAAATGATGCAGGTAAAGTTTCTAAAATTAATTCAGTTAAAGTTACTGAGAGTTTTATTATTGAGAGATATTCTCATGTTATGCATATAGTTTCTAACGTAATAGGAGAATACAATAAAAAATTCTCTAAATTTAAGTCATTATTAGCAGGATTTCCAGCTGGTACAGTATCGGGGGCCCCCAAAATTAGAGCTATGGAAATTATTGATGAGCTAGAAACAACTAGGAGAAAAGTATACGCTGGTGGAATTGGATATTTTTCAGCTAATGGAGAATTCGATACCTGTATTGCTTTAAGAACAGCAGTTGCAAAAAATAAAAAATTTTATGTACAAGCTGGCGCAGGTATTGTAGCAGACAGTAAGCCAATTAAAGAATATGAGGAAACCGTTAATAAAGCTAAAGCTTTAATTAACGCCTTAAGATAATGAAAATATTATTGATAGATAATTATGATAGTTTTACGTTTAATCTTTACCACTATCTTTCATCATTAAAGACAAAAGTTGATGTAATTAGAAATGATAAAATTACCTCTAAAGAAATTGTAAAAAATAAATATAATAAAATTGTAATTTCACCTGGACCTGGAAATCCAAATCAATCAGGCAATTGTTTAGATATTTTAAAAACTCTCCATAAAGAAATTCCTTTTCTAGGTGTGTGTTTGGGTCATCAAATTATAGGCCAAGTTTTTGGTTCAAAAATTATTCAAGCAAAAAAATTAATGCATGGAAAAACAAGTAAGATTAAATCTAAAAAAATTGGAATTTTAAAAAATCTTCCAAAAGCATTTGAAGCTACAAGATATCATAGTTTAATTATTGAAAAAAAATCATTATCTAAAAATTTAGAGATTACCGCTGAAACCGATGATGGGTTAATAATGGGCGTTCAGCATAAAGAATATAATATTCATGGTGTGCAATTCCACCCAGAAAGTATTAAAACTAAACTAGGAATTAAGATCTTAAAAAATTTTATAAATTATAAATAAATGGAAAAAATTTTAAAAAAATTAAGACATAAAGAAAATTTAACATTTGATGAGAGTAAATCGGCTTTCGAATTACTAATGACTGGTAAAGCCAGTGAAGAGGAAATTTATGATTTTTTAACCCTACTCTCTGAAAAAGGTGAAGTTTCGGATGAAATTGCTGGTGGTGTTTATGTTCTTAGAGAAAAATCAAAAAGAGTAAATGTTAGTGATTGTGTAGATACTTGTGGAACAGGAGGAGATGGCATGAATACTCTTAATATCTCTACTGCTTCTGCTTTACTTTTAGCTAGTATGGGAACAAAAGTAGCTAAACACGGCAATAAAGCTGTTTCATCAAAATGTGGATCTGGGGATGTTTTAGAGGCACTTAAAATTAAAATAGATCTTGAGCCCAGTGATATAGAAAAAGAGATTAATAATAACAACTTTGGTTTTATGTTTGCGCCAAACTATCATAGCGCAATGAGATTTGTTGGTCCTGTCAGAAAAAAAATTGGTAAAAGAACTATTTTTAATATGATTGGTCCTTTAAGTAACCCTGCATTAGTTCATAGACAAGTTGTAGGAGTATTCGATAAAAAATTACTTACAATATTTGCTGAAGGACTTAGAAATTTAGATATTAAATTTGCATGGATTGTAAATAGTGAAGATGGCTTAGATGAAATTTCTCCTTATGGAAAAACAAATGTAATTCAATTAAAGAATGGAAAAATATCTGAAATCATAATTGATCCAAAATCACTTAATGTTAATGCAGAAAAATTTGAAAATTTAATTGGAGATGATGCTAGCTTTAATGCTGATAAAATGATTGAAATTTTTAAAGGTAAAGATAATGATTTTTCAAAAGCTGTTTGTTTAAATGCAGCAGCTGGATTAATAGTTAGTGAAAAATTCACAGAATTTTTAGATGCTTATAATTTTTCAAGAGAATTTATTTTATCTGGTAAGCCCTATTCACATTTAGAAAAAATACAAAATGCCTGAAAATATATTAAACAATATAATTACAAAAAAAATTGAAAGAATAGATTTTTTAAAAAAATCAACGAACCTAGAGTCTTTGAATGAAATTATAGATAAGAATAATACATACATCGATTTTAAAAAAAAAATTCAAAATAATATAATTCAAGATAAAATTTCAATAATAGCTGAAATTAAAAAAGCTAGTCCTTCAGCAGGTATAATTATAGATGATTATAACCCTGTTGAAATTGCGAAAATTTATAACGAAAATAATGTAACTTGCTTATCTGTGCTTACAGAGGAGGATTTTTTTTTAGGAAATTTAATTCATATCAACAAAATTAAACAAAAATTTAGTTTACCAATTTTATGTAAAGATTTTTTTATTGATAAATTTCAAATACCATTAGCAAAAAGTTATGGTGCTGATGCAATCTTAATTATTTTAGCTGGAGTGTCTGATGATTTAGCTAACGAATTGTATGAAGAAGCATTAAGATTTAACATGTCAGTTATCGTTGAAGTACATACTGTTGAAGAAGCGGAAAAAGCTTTAAATTTTAAAGAAGCTTTAATTGGTATTAATAATAGAAATTTAAAAACACTTAAAACTGATATAAATACAACCTACGATATTCATAATGTACTTATTAACCACCAAGGACCCTTAATTTCTGAAAGTGGAATTAAAACAAAAAATGAACTTTTAGATTTAAAAAATAAAACCTCTATTAAAACTTTTTTAATTGGTGAATCACTTTTAAAAAATTTGTCAAAAAATTCTATTTTTTCAGTTTTATAGTCAAATTAATCCCTATTTTACTTAACTTTTTTACTGTTGTTTCTTTATAAGAACTTTTGTAGAACATTATTTGTACGATATTTGTTCTTATGCTTACTAAAAAACAAAAAAACCTGCTTTTATTTATCAACAAGAAGTTGAGAAGTTCTGGAGTTTCACCTTCCTATGAAGAGATGAAACAATCACTAAATTTAAAATCTAAATCTGGAATTCATAGATTAATTAGTGCATTAGAAGAAAGAGGATTTATTAAGAGATTAGCCCACAAAGCAAGAGCTTTAGAGGTAATTAAATTACCTGAAACGGCATCTGCAAACGATATTTATAATAGTTTCTCACCAAGTGTAATTAAAGGTGGTTTGGATGAGGTTAATATTAATTCTGATGAAATGGAAGTTCCAGTTCTTGGAAAAATAGCTGCAGGTACACCAGTTGAAGCTATACAAAATGAGGTATCAAGAATTCCTCTGCCAAGTAATCTAGAAAAAAATGGAGATTATTTTGGATTAAAAGTTCAGGGAGACTCTATGATTGAAGCTGGAATCAATGAAGGTGACACTGTAATTATTAAAAGAACAGATGCTGCTGATAATGGAAAAATAGTTGTAGCTTTAATTGATGAACATGAAGCAATGCTTAAAAGAATTCGTAAAAAAGGTAAAGTAGTTGCACTTGAAAGTGCTAATAGAAACTATGAAACTAAGATTTTTGGACCAGATAGAGTAAAAGTCCAAGGAGTTTTAGTATCTTTATATAGAAACTTCTAAAAAAATAGTCTAAACATCACTGATGTCAAAAGTAGCAACTAGATTTGCTCCCTCACCTACTGGAGCTCTTCATATTGGTGGTGTAAGAACAGCACTATTTAATTGGTTATTTTCTAAAAACCAAAAAGGAACATTTCATCTAAGAATTGAAGATACAGACAAAGAAAGATCTAAAGATGAACACAAAATTCAAATTATTAAATCTCTAAGATGGATTGGTATAGAACATGATGGTGAAGAATATATTCAATCAACAAAAATTAAAGATCATATAGATGTTGCAAATGAATTACTAAAAAATGGTAATGCTTATAAGTGTTATTGTTCTAATGAAGAAATTGAAGAACAAAAAAAAAGAGCTAGACAAAAAAAACTTCCTTATATTTATAATAGAAAATGGAGAGATCTTTCAGAGTCTGATGCCCCAAAAGATATAAAACCAGTAATAAGATTTAAAAGTAAAATAGAAGGATCAACGATATTAAAAGATTTGGTTCAAGGTGATGTTGAAATTGACAATAATACAATTGAAGATTTTATAATTTTAAGAAATGATGGTACACCAACTTATAATTTGTCTGCCACTGTCGATGATCACCAAATGAATATGACACACATTATTAGAGGAGATGATCATAAGATTAATACTTTCAAACAAATGCAAATTTATTTAGCAATGAATTGGGATTTACCAAAATTTGCACATATACCCCTCATTCATACAATAGAAGGTAAAAAATTATCAAAAAGAGATAATGCATCAACATTAGATGACTATTCTAAAATTGGCATAATGCCTGATGCATTAAGGAATTATTTACTCAGATTAGGTTGGTCTTTTGAGGATAAGGAAATATTTACTCTAGATGAGAGTATTAAACACTTTAACTTAGGAGGTATTGGTAAATCTCCTTCTAAACTAGATATGAGCAGAATTTTATCGATGAATGAGCATTATATAAAAAACATAGATGAGAATGAGCTCTATAAACATCTGGTAGAATATTGTGAAATATATAAAGAAAAAATAAACCCAACAAAAGAAATAAAAATCAAACCATCATTATCTTTTCTCAAAAATAAAGCAAAAACTTTAGAAGATATTTACAATAATGCAAAATACATAATATTAGATGAAGTAAAATTTAAAGATGAGGATTTAAAATTAATAGACGAAAAGGCAAAAAAAATTATAGAAGAATTTAACAATAATTTAACAGGTTTAGAAAACTTAAATAAAGAAAATCTTGAACCAATCGTAAATGAATTAATAAAAAAATATGAGACAAATTTTAAAGGAGTTGGTCAACCATTAAGAGTGGCTTTAACTGGTTCTAAATTTGGCCCAGGACTTTATGATATTATAATTTCTTTGGGTAAAGAAGAGGTTAAAAAAAGGTTAGAAAGCAAGATACTTGCTTAGAATTGATGCTGACTCATTTGAAGAAGATGTTTTAGATTTAATGCCCTCTAAAGTTTTATTGCAATCACTTAATTGTTTTTTTATTAAATCTGGATTTTTTAAAAAATAAATAACTGTATTGAAAATTTCTTTAGCATTACATTCATTTTGTAATAATTCTGGAATTACTTCTCTGCCATTTATTATATTTATAATATTAGCAAATTTAACATTTACTAATAATTTGAAAATCATAAAATTTATATAGCTTAATTTATAAATTATTATTGATGGAACATTTGCACTTGAAATTTGTAACGAAACAGTACCTGATTTAGAAACAGCAAATATTGAGTTAGATAATATTTGTGATTTGATATTTTCATCAGAAACAACATCTACGTTATTTAAACCAGTGTTATTCATTTCATTAATAATAAAATTTTTATTTTCGTCTGTGGCATGAAAAATAAAAGAATAAATATTTTCTTTTTTATTCATGAGTTTAATAAAATCTAACAATATAGGTAAAAGTACGTTTGTTTCTGATTTACGACTACCAGGAAAAATTGATATAATTTTCTTATCTTTAGTTATTAAATCATTTAAATCCGTTTTTACATTTTCGTTTTTTTCAATTAGTGGATGTCCTACGAATGTAGTTTTAATATTTTCTGGTTCAAAATATTTTTTTTCAAAATTAAATAACAAAAGCATATGATCTATAAATTTTTTAATTTTTTTAACCCTATTTTTCCGCCAAACCCAAACTTGAGGGGCAACATAATGAATTGTTTTAATATTATTATTTATCTTTTTAACTCTTTCAGCTACTCTTAATGTAAAATCTGGGCTATCAACGCTAAACAATATATCTGGATTAAATTTTATAATTTCATCAACTGTTTTATTAATTCTATTCCTTATCTTAAAAATATTAAGCAATACGCTTGTAAACCCAAGATAAGTAATTTCTTTAAGGTCAAAAATTGATTGAATACCAAGCTTTTTAATATGAGTTCCTCCTACTGATAAATACTCAACATTAGGGTCTTGCAATATTAGCTTTGAAATAACTGCTGAAGCTAATTTATCTCCAGAAGGTTCACCAGTTAAAATGAATATTTTCTTCATATAATCTTAATAAATATCTTGTTTTTATTGGCAAAGCTTATGCATTTATCTTTATTTAAGAAAATATTTTTCTTAGATTTTAGAACAATACCTTTTAACCCATATTTCTTACAATCTTTTAATGTGTTAAGACCGATTGTTGGTAAATCCATTCTTAAATCCTGTTTTTTCTTAGGTAATTTAATTAAAATTCCTGCTGATCCTTTTTTTAATTTTGATAACATTTTTTTAGTTCCCTGATTTCCTTCAGTAGCTATAATTTTTTCATCTTTTACAATTAATGCCTGAACATGATCTAAACTATTCAATTGATTAAAATAAAGAACTCCTTTTTTAATAGATTTTATTTCTTTAGAATTTGGTTTTAGTTTTGTGTAATTTTTAGCTTTTAATGATAGTTCTGGATTAAAAAAATTTGAACTAATAACTTTTATTTTCTCTTTTTCTAATATTTTGATAATTGTCTTTATAATTGCAGCATCACCTAGTTTAGCTGCTTTAATCACACTTGGCATGTAATAAATTCCTTTAAGATCAAGTCTTAATGTAGAAAATTTAGGTTTAGCTATTTTACCTGCAAACAAAACTTTTTTTGATTTTTTTTCTTTAATTAAATTTATTATTTTTCCAAATTTACCAATGCTTATTTGATTGGAATTTTTATTTTTTTTAAATTTATTATTTTTTGAGAAATCTATTATAAAATATTTTATTTTTAATTTTATAATTTTTTTAAGAACAATTTCTGAAAAATCAGTATCTCCTAAAAATAATCCAATCATTTTATTTTGAAAATGGAGTACAAATTGGTCTTTTTTTATCTTTTTCTAAAAAATTAATAACTTCTAAAACTAAATCATTCTTTTTAAATGCTTCACTTAAATTACTTAAATTATCTGTTAAATTTTCATCTTTAAAAATTTCCTTGTAAGCATCATTCAATGTCATTATTTCCTTATTTGGAATATTTTTTCTTCTAAGACCGATTAAATTTAAACCTTGTAATATACTTCTATTACCATGAGCTATTCCATATGGTATTATATCTCTTACAACTCCACACATTCCACCAATCATTGCTGATCTACCAACTCTGGTAAATTGTTGAACTGCAGAATTACCACCGATAATAACATTATCTTGTATTTCAGCATGACCTCCTAGTGGAACATTATTAGCTAAAATTACATTATTACCAACTATGCAATCATGCGCGATGTGAGAAGAGACCATAAATAAACAGTTATTACCTATTTTTGTTAATCCACCTCCTCCTTTTGTGCCAGGATTAATGGTAACGTATTCTCTAATTTTATTATTATCTCCAATCTCAAGTTTAGTTTCTTCACCGGCAAATTTTAAATCTTGAGGATCGTTACCGATAGATGAAAAAGGATATATTTTATTATTTTTACCTATTTTAGTGTTACCTAATATGCTTACATGAGATTGTATTTCTGAATTATCATTTATTTCAACATTTGGACCAATTATTGAATATGCTCCTATTTTAACATTGGAGGAAATTTTTGCTTTAGGGTCTATTATTGCTGTTTTATGTATCATCTATTATCTTTTAAAAATTCCCTAATATTCTTAGCTGGATAACCCATCACTTTTGAATTGTCTGGTATATCCTTTATCACCCCACTACCACCGGCTATTTCAACGTTATCACCAATTTTTAAATGTCCTGAAATTCCTGCTTGTCCACCAATTTTAACATTATTACCAATTACGGAACTACCTGCAATTCCTACTTGACCTGCAATAATTGAATTTTCTCCAATTTTAACATTATGAGCTATATGAATCTGATTATCTAAAAATGTATTTGATCCAATAATAGTATTAGACATAGAGCCTCTATCTATAGTGGAACCGCACCCAATTTCACAATCATTTTCTATTATAACTATTCCCATATGTGGATATCTTAAATTTTTATTCTGATTTGGAAAAAAACCAAATCCATGCTTTCCTATAATGCAATTATCTAAGATTTTAACATTATTTTTAATTAAACTATTTCTAACTATAGTGTTTGAGCCAATTGAACAATTGTCTCCAATAGAAACATTTTTTTCAATAATAGAATTATGACCAATTAAGCAATTTGAGCCTATTGATACGTTTTGACCAATTAATACATTTTTGCCAAATTTAACCTTATCGTAAAATTTAGTGTTATTAATTTCTTCTACAGTATCGTCGAAATCATCATTAACAGAATCTGGGTAAAATTTTGATGTAATAATAGAGGTTGAAACTAAAACATTGTCTACAATTATCGGTTTACAACTTTTAGGTAATTCGTTTTTTAATTTTTCAGTTGTTATACAATAAGAAGCTTTTGTATTATTAGCAGCAGATTTATATTTTTGTGAATGAAAAAAAGTAATTTCATCTAATTTAGAATTTTGTAAATCCTTAATATCAATAATATTAGGATTTTCATTATTTTCATCAATTTTAAGATTTAATTCCTTCAATATATCTCTAAATTTAAAAGGACCATTATTTCTAAAAAAAGGATTAACCATGATTGCTTTTAACAAAGCAATATAGAATAAGTTATCAATATTTATTGCTATTTATTTCTTATCTACAATAGTAGCAGACCACATCGCATCAGCCATTTTCTTATCATTGACAAAAGCTTCACCTTTGTACTTCCAAACTCTACCATGTGATCTTATAGCTTCAATTTTAAGTAAGAGTTTACAATCAGGAATAACAGGGCTTCTAAAACGTGCTTTCTCAACACCCATAAGAAAAACAAGTTTATTTTCATACGTAGCTTTGTCTATTCCGTGCGCTGTAAGAGCGGCTGCAGTTTGTCCAAAGGCCTCAACAATTAGAACACCTGGCATTACAGGTTGACCAGGGAAATGACCTTGTACAAAAAAACTATCCTTCTTAACATTAACTATTCCAGTAGCTGATGTTAATTTTTTAATATCATGAAGCTCATCTATTAACAACATAGGATCCCTATGCGGTAGCAAACTTTCAATATCTTTTTTATTCAAACTAGTCATTTATTTAATATCAACTTTTTTAATTTGATTATCAATAAGTTCAATTAATTTATTAGTTATGTCATAGTTTTTATTTGCAATAAAAACATTTTTTTTATCCATAAGCATATAAATTGAATTATCAACCATATATTTTTCTATAATTGGGTTTATTGAGTTCAAAAATTTTACTATATTTCTATTTCTTTTTATCTTTAAATTTTCAATTTCTTTAGTCTTATTCTTCCTATATTTTTGAAATTTAATCTGCAATGCTTTCATTTCTTTATTAACTTCTTCCTTGGAAATTAAATTTTTTTTAGCTATGATCTTCTTTTCTTCATTTTTAAAACCTTCATCACTTTCTTTAAATTTATTAATTTTTAATTCCTCTTCTTTTTTAAGATTATCTAAAAGTGATTTACCAGCTAGTGTATTAGTTAAAATAAAGTCAATGTCTAAATAAGCAACTTTATCTTCTGCTTTAAGATTATTGACAGATAATAAAACTATAGTGGTTATTAAAAAAAAATTTTTAAGTAATTTCATTAAAAAGTTGTACCAAGGTTAAATCTAAAGGACTCAGTTTTATCACCAGTTTGTTTTGAAACTGGAACGGCCCAAGTAAAATTCATTGGACCTATAGGACTCATCCAATCCAGTGCAACACCAACGGATGACCTGGTGCCACCACCTTCAATAGATGAATTATAATCAACACCCCAAATATCAGCAACATCTGCAAAAATTAAAAAATCTAAATTTTGAGATTCTTCAAGTAAAAATGGCAAACTAGATGCAAAATTAAGTGAA
>Ga0208407_1000958_pt1 | contig 13425 bp, 14 predicted proteins | sample ETNtaG_9_FD_185775 | JGI IMG/M metagenome (GOLD analysis project Ga0208407, IMG submission 185775) | Marine microbial and viral communities from oxygen minimum zone, Eastern Pacific Ocean - ETNP201406SV69 (SPAdes) (version 2) | ecosystem: Environmental > Aquatic > Marine > Oceanic ...
CTTATCCCATATGTAAGATACATCACCAGTCCATGATACTATAGATGAGTTCAAAGGTGTATGAGCACGTTCTCTCCACCATGTATCATCTAATAGTGTAAAATCTTTTCTTATAAGATCAGGTAACTTATCATAGATAACTAAATCTAAATCAAAGTATAGATTTTCGCCATCTCTAAATCTATCATACATTTGAAACTTGTTAAACCAATTGCCATATAGATCATCTTCTATAACTTCAAAACTATCATATTTTAGACCAGAGTATTCGTCTATCATATGTTTTAAGTTATCAACATGCCATTGATTAAACTTATTACCAAATCTACAACAAATTATTCTCAAATGCCCATCCTTTTTCACCACACCAAAAACATCTACCACAAGGGTCTGGATATTTTGTATTACCACTTTCAGGTCCCCATGCACACGATTTAGTCATAGGATATAATTCTTTCATAAGACCATGTTCTTTATAAACACCTGCAACAAATCTTTTATCAACATGTAAATAAGGCATGTAAGTACCATAATTTAAAAACTTTTCATCTGATCTGCCTGGGTCTCTTTTTCTTTCTGCAACATCATAAAATCCTCTCTCTTTCATAACATCAACAGGTGGGTTCATAGACATTGCCATTGCAACAATTGTATTGTGCCTTTTGTTCATTTCTTCTCTAGCACTTCTATTTTGTAGTGCTTTTGATCCACCTCTAACATTACCCCATTTAGGAACACCACCTATTTTACCTTGTGGTGAGTCTAGTTCTTCTTGTGCCTTTTGTAACCAGACAGGATCACTTGTATTAACATCAAAGATAGTTAAGTCTTTTACTTGTGATGAATAATTTTGTAGATACTTATGGACATTTAAAGCACATTCAGTATCTAAAGGACCATCTACATCTCTGGAGTGAAATGGATATATTTCAATATCAGGAAAGTGTGTTGCAATTAAGTAAGTTAATGAAGACGAATCTAATCCACCTGATAAACTTACAACTACAGTCTTTGGTGTTTCAGGAAATATATCTTTTGAAAAAAGATCAATAGTTTGATTATTGTATGTTAGTTTCATTTTTTGCCTTTCTATAATAACTTTCAAGTTCAGGATATAATTCAAATAATTTATAGTTGTTATGATTACGATCTAGTGCTTGACAATACTCTATTGTTTTTATAAATTGTTCTTTGTCTTGTTCTCCCTCTAACGATTTTACAATATTAGGAAAGTCTTTGTATTTTGGTATTAGACTTTGTTTAATTTCATATGGTAAATTTTTAACTTCTAATATTTGAGGAAATTGTATAATATAATAAGTATGATCTATACCTAACTCTTTTAAAAATTCTTGTAGTTTCCATATATGCAAAACACTTAAAAAAGATACTACACTATGGACATTCACTCTACAATCTTTTCTTGCTTTCATAACTTTCATATTATTAATTAGTTGTGGCCAATCAGATTTCTTTCTTATATAATCATTATATTTACCATAACTGTCAATAGATATTTTCATAATAAACTCTTTAAATTTACCGAAATAATTTCTAAAGTCATAACCTTCCATTTTAAATACTGATAGATTTGTTTTGTATATTAAACCTATACCATCTGAATAGCCAGATTGTACTAACTTGTCTAATAGTTTATAATGATTTTTCATAACTAATGGTTCGCCACCAATTAGTTTTATTGATTTAGTATATTTTGCTACTGAAGCAACATCATTTAAATATTCTTCTTCATCATGTTTCATAGTATTCATTCTTTCACCATCTTTAGGGTCTAAATCAGGATCAAAAACTTTGCCTGTGTTTTTAAATACTTTGTTAAGAGATATAGTTCTTGTGTTAGCACTTCTAGGATGACACATATAACAATCTAAATTACATGCATTACCAAACATCTTCATTTTAATATCTAGCAATCTTTCATCTAAATCAATCTTGCCTTCTTTTTGAAACTTCAATACTGCTCTTAATAACTCTGGTACCTTGTTATCAAATGTACCTGCTAGTACCTGTTCAACATACTTTTGTCTATCTGAACGACCATATAACTTTTCGTGTTTTCTACAACCTGTACAATGTTCATCAAAAAACTTACCATCGTAATCTTCTTTGAGCATTTCTTCTCTTAATTTATTTTGATAATCTGAAGTATACCATTCTCGTATAGTTGTATCTTCCATATTGTGACCTGTCTTTGCCAATGCGTCATAACAAGGTGCATATCTGCCACTTAAACTAGAGAAGATATGGGTCCAAGGCAGAGGACACCACCATATCTTTTTATCTTTTAGTTTCTGTTCAAATTCATCTTTCGTCATGGTATTCTTTCAATTCAGGAAACACATCAAACAAATGTGATTCCCATTTAGTTCCTACGTAAGCCTTGTCTTGTTGTAACATATAGTTCAACGTGTCCTGAAAATCATTATTTTCATCTTCAGGCATTTTTAATGCAGCTTGTATGTCAGGCCATCCCTTATATTTAGGTATTAGTTCATCTTTTAATTTTTTAGGTAAATTATTTACTCTTAATGAATTAGGTCTTTCAATCATTAACCAACCTGCACTTCTCACACCTGGATTATTCTTACAGTATTCAATAACTTCATAAAAACGTAAAACACTTAAACAGGTAATAACAGAATTAACATCAACATGTGCTTTATCTCTATACTTATCTGAATTAAGCAAATCTATATTTGCTTCTATCTCTGGCCATTCTGATCTTCTTCTTAAATATTCGGCATACTGATTAATACCATCAATAGAGGCAGTAAATGAAGTTTGTTTGAATTTAGGTACAAAGTCAATAAATCTATGATTACCTTCACCTAGTTTTGTAAGATTAGTTTGAAACTTAATTGTTATATGAGGTGCGTGTCCTGTTTTTACTATTTCTTCTAAAAACTCAAAATACTTTTTCATTATTAGTGGTTCACCACCTATGATTTTTATACTATTAAGATATGGTGCAAGTTCTTTTATTTGTTTTATAACATCTTCTTTATCTTGTTTGTTTAGATTATCTTCAACAAGTTTAATTTTACGCTGTGTGTTTTTCATTGTGCCAAACATCTTTTCACTATAAACATTATGTTTATTCATCATATCAATACGCATAGATGAGCTATCATGGTTACACATATGACAATCTAAATTACATTGAATACCAAAAGACTTTAATTGTATTTGCATAATTCTTTCATCAAAAGTCCATACACCTGTCTTTTCATACATTCTAACATTTCTTTCTATGGCATCCCAACGTGTTTTGGTACTTGATTCTTTCCACATATGGTGTGTTCTTCTGGACTTACCATAACGAGCTTCATCTGCAACACATCTTTTACAATGTTCGTTAATAGCTTTTGTTCCATGTTTTTTAGGGTCTAACATTTCTTTTCTTAAATCATTCAGATATTTACTATCTTCCATCCATGATTTTATAGATGTATTGTTTATATTATAATCTTTACTTTCAGTTGCAAGACAACAGGCTTTAAATTTACCATTTAGTTCTATAAACATTTCTGAAAATGGAAAGTGACAAAACCAACTACTTTTATCTTTTGCTCTATTCATTATAGAATTAGGATCTAGTTTTCTTTCTTCACCTTCTTTAGATAATGTTGCAAACCAATCCGAAGTATCTACATAGCCTGGCCTACTGTTAGACACAGCAGTCATTTTTTTATCTTTAAATATCTTTTCCATTTCTTGGTCCTAAATAGTGTATTATTTTTATATTTTCGTGTGGGTCGCCTAATATCATATAGTCTGTATCAAACTTTTTAGAATACATTTTGTTTAGTTCTACATTTTGTCTATCTTCATTTGTCCATTTTACAACCCATTCACCAGGTAGATATTTGATATTCGCTTTATGTTCATCTAGTTTCCAATAGACATAGTTTTGTTCGCCATAGTATTTGTAATGAACATCACCTTTGTTATAGTAGTGTAGTTGCCAGTATTCAGGATTTAATGAGAAGTCGTCCCATATGTATTTAAAACTACCTGATTTAAATTTATAGAAACCACCATTGATAGGTATTATCACTCTATCAGCAAATCTACTAGTCTTAACATTCCACCAACTATCATATGTAAGTAACTCATCCTCTTTTACAGGATAGTTTAGTATCTCATCAACATTACCTACAATCTGTTGATCAATATCCATAATGATTATATCATCACCAGGATTTTGATATGCAAATTGAGGACTAAAGTATTTTAATTTGTGCCAATGTTTTTTAATATTACTATGATGATTATAAGGTAATACTACATCTGCCTCAACGTCTGTATCACTTAAACAGATAAACTCAAAAGGCACAGTACTATTTTCTTTTAGTGATCTATATAATTTTGATACGTGTTCAGGTTTGTATAAACCTTCAAAATATACAGTACAAATTTTAATCATTATGATATGCTCTCCAAACAACGTCAAATTTTTTATTGATAGCATGACATAGTACAACTGATTTAGGTACAAAGCCTTGATCAGAAAAGAAGTAATGCCATTTCTGATTTAACCATTGTATTGGTACATCATTTTCTGCTATCTTAACTGCAAACAATGTTTCATTATCCCAACCAAAAAAGTCTGTTATCTTTTTAGGATACATATCATGGCCTTCAGTTAATTTACTCATTTCTGCCATATCAGAATCAAAGTTATCAAAATATTTTAATTTCTGTATGTGTTCTTTACTTGCACCAATAATACCTGTATTGACTACATGATGTTTAGGATTTAAACCTCTATCTAATAACATTGCTTGAGCATTATAATACTTTGCTGTAGGACTACGAATAGTTTGTGATCTTTCAGTTACTTCATCCATAGGAATAACTTTATGTGTATTGTGTTGTATCCCAATACCTTTTGATAAATCCCATACCTCAAAGAAATTATCATCATGCATAGGTACAACATCAAAATCTAAATAAAGTATTTCATCATATTGTTCAGCAAGTTTATAAAACAAATGTATCTTATAAAAATTTACTACATTGTATGCTGTAATATATGGATACTTTCTTTGCATATTTTCTTTGTACAAGATAAAATCTATATCATACTCAAACATTTTAAAATCTACGCCCAATTGTTTTGCATACCATTTTTTACAAGCTACTAACTTTGAATAGTTTTCTTTAAAGGCATCCTTTGTGACGTAATTGATAGGTGTAATTTTATTTGATGTTATTATATTCTTATCAAATATATCAAGTTCATCTTTTGGTATATCAATGTAAAAACTGTATATTACTCTTTTCATATTTTACCTACTAACAAATATCTACTACCTCTTTCATCTGTAACTTCACTTTCAGCTAAAACTTTTGATGTGTCGGGTAATTGTTTTTTAAAATCATCTAAATCATATACACAATTAATATGACCTTCTATACTTAACATATTGTTTGAAGTAAATGCAAAATATGGATTGTTTCTTCTTAATATCCATTCCCATAAAGGCCATTCTTTCATAGGTGCCATATGCTCACAAGATGTGTTTATAAAGAGATTAGCAGTTTTATACTGATTTAGTTTGTTATACTCAAATACATCTTGTACTCTAAACTCAACATTTTTATAGTGATTAAATAATCTATTACTAGCAATATTAATTACTTCTTTGTCTATATCAATTAAAGTAATCTTTTTAACTTCTTTAAACATTGGTATTAATATACTACCATACCACCCACCAAATATTACTATTTCAGTTTCAGAATTAATATCAACGCAATTATGTATCATATCTACTAATTTCTGTTTTGATTTAAATTGATTAGGGCTAAACGAATCTAAAAGGTCAGTATTGTTTCTGGCCTCTGCCATAATGTTTTTAAATAATTGTAAATCTATAGCTTCCACTCGTCTTTATCCTCTGGTGTATTAAAATCATAGTAACCATATGCCCAATATTTCTCTCTACAAGGCCAACATACTTTACATGGTTCTGCACCTGGGTTATTATATTTTCTTCTAAAGTCTTTAGTATATACATCATACATAAAGATTTCTGTTTCGCAAGTTTCAGTTACAGGAAATAAAGTCTTATCTAAACCAAGTGATCTTACCCAATCTGCAACTTGTTTTTTGTTTATATTACGAAAAGGTTTAAACTCATATCTCTTATGACCGTAATAAAATTTATCTGTTACAGTCCATAATTTGTCTTTCTTAACATTTCTATCACTCGGAAACTTACGCCATTCACCTGTAATTATTTTAGGTTGTTCTTCTATAGGTGGGTTTAGAGTTTCGCCTGAAAAATAAATATTTAAATTTATGCCTAATCTACTATACTTATCCCATAGTTTTCTAAACCATTCTCTTTGAAAAGTATCTTTAGGATTGTATTTTATTCCTTTTGTTTCATAATCTTCAATTTGTTTTTGTGTCTTCTTAAAATTAGACGTATCAAAAAATGCAATATCAGAATACAAAAGATTTTCATTTTCTGGTTTTAAAATTCTTAATGCGTTAAGAACATTATCTACAGCATCCATAGCTGCAGGTCTTAATTTGTTATACATTGTAATAGGTAATATTTTCTTATTAGGGTATTTACTCATAGTAAGAAAACATAAGAACGCTGAGTCTATACCACCACTCAATCTCATTCCTATTATATCTTGTTTAGATATTATTTCATCAATATCTGGTGTAAATACTTGTTCTAGTATTTTGTTTAGTTTATCTATATCCATTTTACAACATCCTCCATTTCAGGTTTTAAATCTTCTCCTCTGTTTCCATCTATCATCCATTGGTATCTATAATATTTAGCATATCCCATAGACATGTTAGCAAATACTCTTGCCCATTTTTTTTCTTCATCATACCATAAAAATGGCAGACTTGGCCATCCGTTTGCTTCGCCAGGAAAACAATGATTATATGAAACATCTATCCCATTTTCAATACATATTCCAGCAAGATGAGCTGCAAATAATCCACATTCAAAACTAGTTGTCATTCTTATCTCGTCAACTTCTTTTTTTTCTAATTGTTCAGCGTAATGTCCTTCTTTTTCAATCATTCTTGCCATGTATTTGTTTGGTTTACAAATTCTAGCGCTAAACATTATTAGGTGTGAATTGTATCTCACATGATTATATGACCTATTGATATTAAATTTGTAATCTGTTTTATTACCAAGCTGTGTTTTATATTCAACACCATCGCCATCTTTTCTTTTAAAACTAACTTCTTCTTTTCTTTTATGATTAAAGGTACACCTTTTCCACACCTCATCTTTTACATCTTGTTGATTAGGTCCTATTACACTTACTTGATAGGGCATAAAGTTATTTTTTGAAGGTGTGATTTTCCATGCCTTGTATAATATATCTTTTACAAGTTCATCTGGAATGTTTTTCTTTTGATAATCAAAGACGTGATGTCTTTTTTCGTATGTGTCAACTATACCCATTCTATAATCTCCTCTGCTTCAGGTTTTAAATCTAAATGACCAATACCTTTCTTTCTATCTTTTAACCATTGATGTCTAAAATACTTACCATATCCTAATGACATATTTGCAAATACCCTTGCGTGTTGTTGTTCTTTATCATACCATAAGTATGGCATATTTTTCCATACTTCTTTCTCTCCAGGAAAACAAAGGTTGTATGAAACGTCTATACCTTGTTCAATACATAAGGCAGTTAGATTAGACGCAAATAAACTTGCTTCAAAACTAGAAGCAACTCTTAAATTTGATACCTCACTTTTCTCACATTGTTCAGCATAATGTCCTTCTTTTTTTACTACGTGTTTCATGTATCCATTTAACTTACAAATTCTAGCACTAAAAATTAATAGATGTGAATTATATCTTACGTGATTATATGCAGGATTAGTATGGAAAGTATATTCTTCTGGTTTGTCGTTATAAGGATTTACTGAAGTATCCTCTCTAGGTAGTTTTGCACCTGCCTCCTCCATACGCTTATGATTATACTGACACATTTTCCACATCTTAAATTTATCTTCTTGTTTATTAGGGCCTAATACAGATACTTTGTAAGGCATAAAGTTATGTTTAGATGGCGATATTTTCCATGCCTTCCATAATAACTCTTTTACTGTTTCGTCTGGTATATTTTTTTCGTGGTATTCATAGACGTGATGTCTTTTTTCCATTGTGTCAAATATGCTCATTTTGTTATCACCTTATCGTTAATTATTAATATATCTAATGCCGTCCTCTTAAAGGTATTTATCGCTTGTTTAGGACTCTCTACTATGGGTTCTCTACAATTAAAACTAGTATTCAATAACATTGGTATGCCTGTTATCTTATAAAACTCATTAATGATATTGTAAAACTTTTCGTTAAATTCTTTATTGACCGTTTGTATTCTTGCTGTGTTATCAACGTGAGTAATACCAGGAACCTTATCTGTTTTAACTTTACATATTCTACTCATATATGGACTAGGTAATCTTGTATCAAAATATTCTTTGTAGTGTTCTTCTAATACAGCAGGTGCAAATGGTCTAAAGTCCTCTCTCATTTTTATTGTATGATTGATAATATCTTTTATATCAGGATTACGTGGGTCTGCAAGTATTGATCTATTACCTAATGCACGATTACCACTTTCTGATTTACCTTGAAACCAACCTACTATTTTACCATCAGCAATTGCTTGGGCAATCTTTTTATAGTCAGCGTCTTCACCTTTATTATGTTCGTATTCTATACCAGCAAATGTTTCTGATTTATGTATATTATTATTGATTACATAATCACAATGCATATAAGTGCCTACTGCTTGTCCTTCATCACCCACAGCAGGTGGCACAAATACATTTTCATAATGTTTAGTAAATTCTTCATTCATATAACCATTGTAAGCAACACCACCTGCAATACATAAGTTATCGCAACTCTTTAACGGATAGACAAACTCTTTTATTTTATCTATTGTAAATTTTTGTAGTGTATGTGCTAAATCATCTATGTTATCTAACTTAATATGTTGAAAATGTTTTTGTTTCTTTTCAGTTATAGGTCCTGATAATATAGTTTCAAATATGTTGTAATAGTATTGACTAAAATTACCATACCCAACTTTACCCATTAACTTACTAGCACCTAGTGTGCCAAAACCTGTTAAGTTAGACATATGATTCCATAACCAACCAATAGGTAACTTGTCTGATAGATCAATTAAGTTTTCATCTTTATCAAAGAAGACACATCTATATTTTGATCCTATACCATCAATCGCAAGTATATCAGATTTCTCATAACCTGAATTAAGAAAAGCATATGCGGCGTGTGATTGATGATGATCTATAAAGTAAATGCCATCTTTGTAATAGTGATCCCATAGTTTCTTTGGTTCATAATCAAATACATCTTGTGGCAACATATCTTTACACATTCTAACACCACCATACGTATATGTAAATGCTAATACATCATCTGTTTTTTTCCAATACTCTTTTACAAACTCATCATTTAATCTGTAGTCGCCAGGGTTTAATATATCTGATTGGTGATCATACGCCTCAGCATGATAAGGTAGATTGTGTTTAAATCTAGTAAATCTTTCTCTTTGATTATGAAAGACACCATCATATGTATTATGGTCGTGTAGATTAAGTGCTACTGCAAATATTTTATTCATTTAGTAACCTCGCATATTTTCTCATAGGAAAGTGACCTTTAGGTTCAACCCATTCCGTACATGTTTTACAATAGTTCTCATATTTAAATAATTGAAAGTTCATCATCTTATCAACGTTTTCTTGTGTTATGTCAAATGTTTTTGAGTGAATAATATTATTAGCAAACTTTTTACTACAATGTACAATCTTTCTTGTTTCAAAATTGATAACAGGTACCATAGGAAAAGCTGCACACATCTTACGATCTATTTCAGCTGCTTGAGTATGTACTTCTAATACATCATCTTTGTTAGGTGTTCTACCATTAAATGATTTCCACATTGTATTCTTGTGATCTAACTGTTTCATTTCTTCAGGAAATAGATGTTTATATTTAAAAAAGTTAGGTGTCTTTACACATAGATTGTAATTGTTATAATCATTTTCTTTTATGAAACCATAAGGTGGTAGTAAATCTAAACTACCAAGTTTTTTAATACCGTCTTCATAAAAATCTAGTATGTTATGTTCAACATAAAGTATATCAGGATCTTTTAGTATATGTGGATATCTTTTACGTACAAAAGAGTTTGATAGTACCGAACACACATGATTAGGTCTGCTTTTAACTTCATTAATAACATCATCTAAATTTTTAATTAGACCAGGTTCACCACCTAACAAACAAACACGTATCTTGTAATTTCTTAAATAGTGTAATGTTTGTTTTAAGAAGTCCATATCAACTGTCAAGTTTCTCATTTCTAAAGTATAACTTGTACAATAATGACAATCTTTATTACATGACATTGACATAAAGAAGTCTATGGCTAAATAATTTTCTTGTATTTCAGATAGTGTTTTCATAAAACTTATTAAATGCTATTTTTAACTTTCTTTTATTTTTAAATGGTTCTTCTTCTATGTAACCTGGTGTTTGATATATCTTCTCTACAATATATTCGTAGATAGGTTCTGTTGTTTCTTTTAATAATCTTTTATCAAACAGATCATCGCCTAATATCTTTTTCATATCTTCTACAAATTGATCTTGCTTATATTCTAACGTAAGTATGATTGTTTGAATAATCTTATTAACTTCTTGTTTAGTCATCCATGGGTGTATAGGTAAAGACAATATAGTATCACAAACTATTTTGCTTATAAACATATCATCTGCTCTATGTTCTATTTCTTTATACATTTTGTTTTCAGATAAAGGTAAATCATAATGTACCTTTGCGTCTAATATCTTTTTAAGATTATCTCTAACTCTTTTATTTTGTAATCTGATAACATACTTGTGATAGTTATGGTCTAAACCATTTGTTGAAGGTTGTATTGTAACATATTCTTGTAATTGTTCATCATACATTTTAGCAATTTCTTGCCTTTTCTGTTGCCATTCTTTCATTTTAGTTAATCTAAAGTTAATAAATTCAGCATTCATTAATAACATTTTAGAGTTATAACCTAACATCTCACGCTCACCATGTTTTCTTAACTTCTTAAACATCTCTGCTTTTTCTTTGTCATCTGTACAGATAGCGCCGCCACCTGCAATCCCAGCAACAACTTTGTTTGCATTGAAACTTAATGTTGATATGTCACCTATTGATCCTGCTTTGACACCATTTAAACTTGCACCTAGTGATTGGGCTGCGTCTTCTATAAATGCAATATTCTTTTCTTTACAAAATTCTAATATCTCTTTTGTTTCAGACATGTTACCAAATAGATGTGGATAAACAATTGCTTTTACTTTATCTGAATACATGCGTTTAATACTATCTAACGACATATGATAAGACAATATATCAATCTCACAAAATACAGGTGTAGCACCGACCATAGATACACAAGACGCTGAAGATATCCATGAGAATTGTGGTACTAATACCTCATCACCTTTTCTTATGCCTAAACTTCTTAAAGCAAAATGTAATGCGTCTGTGCCGTTACTACATGCAACAACATATTTTCTGCCTGTGTGTAATTTAAGTTTGTCTTCTAAAAACTCAACGTTTGCTTCCTGTTCCTTTTGCATTGACTTTTCAAAAAGGTGCATATAGTGGATTTTGTTTTCTTTAAAATCTCTATCCCATCCTGTCATATATAACCTCCGCTAGTTTTTGTTGTCCTAGTTCATTAGGGTGTTCATCAAATTTACTTATTTTATGTATATCATCACCTGCACTTAATTCCATAGGGTATGCTATTTTATCAAGTAAAGTTACACTTCCCTCTATAGGTGCCCACATAGGCGGTGATAGTTTATCATTTAAATCAGTAGTTTTTTTATATCCCAAAAAAGTATCTTCATCAATAAATTGTTCATAATCTTGTATTAATAATCTTATTTGTTGACGATCTGCTTCTGTATCTCCTTCATATACATAATTAGGTAAGCCAGCCTTTATTTCATCTTCAGTTCTTCCTAGTCCGCTTATCCATCCATTATACAAACCAATCATTTGAAATTGTTTTAAAGGTATATTATATCTTTTACATACATTTTGTAAAGTTATGTAACCTAGTAATGACTCTCTTACCCAACCAAAAATACTGCCAAGTCTACCTATTCTCATATTATCCCACTTAAAACCTTTTACAAATCTTTCATTCTTAAACTGAATAGGTTTAAGTTTAGGTCCTGTTCTATGATATTCTTGCCAATCATCTCTATTTGCTTGTGACCATGCAGCTATAACCATACCTATTTCTTCTTTAGGTGTTCTTTCTATTGCCTCTAATAAAGTTTGTAATATAAATCTATTACCTGCACCATTAAATGCTAGATTAACTATTTCCATATTTAATTTTTTTGCTAACATCTCTGGCCATTTTGGCCAAGAACAATCCATTTCAGGATGTGCTGATGAAATATAATCTTTAGCTGTATAACTACAACCGCTTACTATCAATTTTTTCATATATAAATTTCGCTAGTTTCTTTTGACCTAATTCATTAGGATGTAAATCAATTTTTGATATTCTATCAGTAGTATTATCTAATACTTTCTCACCTATACTATAACCATTTAATCTTGGATCTGTAGGCCACCCTATGAAGTTACTATTAATAATCTCATAGTAAGGACTATTATGTATTTGTGCCAAGTATTTCTTTTCTTGTGTTTCTTTCCAATGTTTTTCTTCTACCGTAAGATCATCAATATTGTTTATTATAGGTACTTGTTTATTATCTGCAACATCATTTGTTCTTCTACTGATAAGTTCTTGCCATAGATAACCTTTAAATAAATCTACCATTTGAAATTGTTTATAAGGTAATTTTAAATTTTCACAAACCATCTGAAGACTATAATAATACCTTAATGATTTATCTATCCAGTAATACATACAACCTTTTGAATCATACATGTCATTTGTCCATATCATTTTTTGAACCATATCATTCTTATCATATGTCCATTTTTTATTTTTTAAATATAAACTTTCTTTCTGATAGTCACGTCTAGGTGCTGTACTCCAAGCTGCGATAACTAAACCTATTTTAGAGTGATCAATAGTTTGTAATTTATCAATTATATTACTATAGATATATTCTTGTCCTGCACCCGACTCACTTAAATTTACAAGTTGCATATCTAACTTTTCAGCAAGTAATTGTGGCCATTTAGGCCAACTAACATCTAAATCAGGATGATGTACTGAGCTAAATTTTTCGTTTGAATAACTACAACCACCAACTAATAATATTTTTTTCATTCTATCTCTTGTATTTTTTGTCTATCTTT
>Ga0208407_1000963_pt1 | contig 13404 bp, 1 predicted proteins | sample ETNtaG_9_FD_185775 | JGI IMG/M metagenome (GOLD analysis project Ga0208407, IMG submission 185775) | Marine microbial and viral communities from oxygen minimum zone, Eastern Pacific Ocean - ETNP201406SV69 (SPAdes) (version 2) | ecosystem: Environmental > Aquatic > Marine > Oceanic ...
GGAGGTAGAATGATGAAACGTTTATTAACCCTTACTATATTACTGGGAACTTTATTCCCGGGAGTGTACTCTGAAGAGACTGGTTGGAGCTATAAGCAGACAACTCTACAGAGTTTCTATATGTTTTCAACTGCAGACTTAGCAATTGATGGCGAACCTGTTGACGAAGCAGATGTCATTGGTGCTTTCACATCTGATGGTGTGTGTGTTGGTTGGACACAGGCTGAAGCTAACAATGGCTTTGTAACGGTGCCCACTGTTGGAGATGATGGATCAGATTATTCTGTTAACTATCTCGGTAATGGTGATATCCCATCATTTAGGATATTCGACGCATCCTCTGGTGACGATTCAACACCTACTACGCAGAGTGGTGTGATGAACTTAGATATATCAGGAGCTACTTGGACTGATGGATCTGATGGAGGTTTCTCTAATAATGCAATTTATATTAGTGCTGGTCCTGCGCTAGGTACAAGTGTTCTAGGTTGTTCAGATGATGGTTCATGTACCTTTGATGGTGATCACTGGCTAGTAATTACAGAATTCGGCGATGACGTTGCATACCAGGAGTCTGGTGGTACTATTACAACTACCGATTCATGCCTTTACGATGACTGTGCAGGAGATTGTGGCGGTACAGCTGTAATTGATGATTGTGGAGTTTGTGGTGGTGGCAACGCAGATGATCTTGGTTGTGGCTGTTTTGAGCCAGGACCTTCAGGTTGCGATAATACCTGTGGATCAACTCTTGAGTTTGACTGTAACGATGTTTGTGGTGGCCCAGGCGAGTTAGATGCTTGCGGTGATTGCGATATTGATGGTGATGATGGTGACAACTCAGCATGTACTGGCTGTACAGATTCTGATGCAGATAACTATGACCAAGGTAATTTAATTGATGACGGCTCTTGTGAATTTACAGTAGATGTTCCAACTAACGTAGTTGCTGAGAGTGGACCTGCAAGAGTAATTCTTTCATGGGATGCTGTAGATGCAGACTCATACGATGTGTTTTCAGATGGCGTAATGGTTGCTTCAACAAGTTCAAGCTCAACTCAGGTATTAGGTCTATCTCCAGGAGTTGAATATTGTTTTACTATTGTAGCAAACAAGTATATATCCTATCTAGATGATACGATTTCTTCAGATCCATCTGGCATTGCATGTGCAGTTCCTACGGAATCTGTTGGTATCACTTGGGGTTGGCAGATGACTGGAGCTATAGATGGATGGGGAATCTTTCCTGCTGAATCAGAGCACAACTATCTAGGTTTCTCAGCTACTGCTAGCAATGGATTTAACCAGAGCTTAGATATTCCTGAGCCACCTTTAGGTGCTAGTCAGAACTATGTTTCTGTTTACTTTGGACACCCAGAGTGGAGTAATGTCTATGGTGATAATTTTACACAAGATGTAAGAAGTGAGAGCCCTGAAGATTTACCAGCATGTGTTGGACAGGATGTCACTAACTTAGAGTGTAACTTGACTGAGTTTGAAGTACTTGTTATATCTGATATGGCTGGCGAGGCTTCATTGACTTTTGAAGAGTTTTCTACTCAACATGCTTTAAATGGAGCGGATGTGCCAATTCCAGCAAATGTTCATACATATGCTGAGGTTGATGGGGTACATTATCTGGTTGAAGAAGGTACAACCCTAGAGTTTTTCCTATCAGAGGGAACTCCAAAATTAGTTACCATTACAATTGGTAATATTGTTCCTCAGGCTCCTAGCAACTTATCTGCTGATGGTGGACATCTTCAGATAGATCTTGATTGGAATTCTGATACTGATAATATCCAAGATGTTGCTGGAAGGTATCCAGCGACTTCATTTAATGTATATAGAGATGGTGGCCCATTAAATCCTTCAGATCTAAGCGCATTAATTAGTATTGATCAGGAGAATACAGACTATAATGACCAAGAGGACATGGAGGGTCATGCAGGATATGGTCTCCTATGGGAATCTTACTATGACTATACGGTAACTGGTAATAATGAAGCTGGAGAGTCAACTGATGGGCATAGAGTTAGTCATCATGATGGTTCAAGTACTGACGTAGCAGGCAGACAGTCTGATACTGGTGCTACTACAGATGATAATACTGACCCAGTTTCAGTGACTGCTCATGTCGCGACATTAAATGGTACAAATATTGGTTCTGGCCACTATGAGATTACTCATAATGGATCAGCAGATGCAAATACCGTTAATATTCATATGGATGGTTTAGCTTCTTATGATGTTGATAATAACCTTGCTGGTGAGAATGAAACAGATCAGTTTGGAGGTGGAGCTGGAACAGATTCAGGTAGATATCTTTGGACACAGACAGCTGGAAGTGAAGATGTTGCGTTAAGTGGCGCTGAAACAGCTGATGTGAGTTTTGATATTGCAAATATTCATGATGGTGATACTAAGTCTATTACCCTTAACCTACATGTTGAGACTGACTATCCTATAAAAGGTGGAATAGGTACTCATGAGCATGATGAAGACATTACTGTCCTTATTGATGATGAGCCAAATCATGACCCAGTAGCTCCGGCTGCTTTAGACTTGAGATTGGGTGGAAATGACCTCTCAATTTTGACATATGATGATTTCTTATCAGAGGACACAAATGATACTAACGACTATGATGGAGACGACCAAATTTGGTATGTACCTCACGATGCAGATCCTGATACAGATTTAGCTGACTTGCATTTTGATGGAACATCATCAGATGCGGATGCAGGTGATTTATCTGAGACTGCTGGAGAAGAACTTGCTGATGATATCTTTTATCAATGGTCTTTAATTACAGGTGCAGCTGCAGGATTTACATATGTAGACTTAAATGCTAATGGTCTCTATGATTTTGGTGAGCCTATCTTTAATGGCGGTGGTGAAGAGATTTACTATGAAACTAATTACGGTGATGCCATCGCTCAAGGTCCAGCTCCTGAAGATTTAGGCACAAACGCCCTTCAGTCGCTTCAGCTACCCGCTGATGTGTATATCCTAAACTTACATATTGAAGATAACTACGGTGATTCTGATTTTGTGAGTTATGTGATTGGGGTTTCAGCTGAAAGAAATGATGGTCCTACATCAGATGCTGGTGAAGATCAAGAGTGGTACATGAACTATGAAGAAGATCACAAGGATATTGAAATGTCTGCACACAGTGTAGGTGACACTGACCATGATCCTCTTGTATATGGTTATAGCTATGATGGTCCAGGGACTAACGCTGATTCACAAACACAGAACAGTGGAGATCACTTTGAAGATATGTCAAATTACTTCTGGGATGAAACTGGATTATACGATCTGCTTTCAAACCCACAAGGTCTAATAGAGGGTGTTCATACATTCATATTAACTTCAACAGACCCATATGGTGCGACTGCCTCTGACTCTTTTGTAATAGAGGTGTATGATGAGCCTTCAGCTGTTGCGGTAACAAGCCTTAGAGTGACAAACCCAGAGCAAGCATTTAAACACATAGAGGTTGCATGGGAAGAAGGTATTTATGAAGATGACGCATTCCTAGTAGATGGAACTTACTTATGGACAGGCGATCACGCTAACGCTGATTACTTCATTGTTTATTTGAATGGTGAAGCCAGAGCTACATATATTAATGACGAAGGTGTTGAAGGCGAAACATATACTCACCTTGAGCCAGAGCTAGACGCAGAAACAGATTATACATTTGTTATTGAGTCTTACAATAGTGATGACAGGCTTGGGGATGACTCTAGTAGTGATGTTTCTCAGACAACTCACGATCGCCCTACAGTGACGGTTCTTAATCCTAATGGCGCAGAAATCGCATCAGTCGGTGATCTTTATGATGTTGATATCTCGACTACTAATAAACAGTTTATCTCAAATATAGATGTGTTATTCCTTGATGAGGAATCAGGTCAATACGTTGAGGAGGTTCAAGTACCTGAACTTGGAACAACTGGAGAAAATACCCAGATTGAATCTGATGGTGTAGAGAGATACTATGGCGCTAAAGTTTTAGTTGTTGTTACTGATGTAGGAAACTATAACGATGTAGTTGCAGACCCGGATCATGAAACTGGTGTTATGGATGAAAGTGCTGTTAATGTCCCTGAGGATGTTGATGGTGAAGGGGATAAGCAATCTAAAGATGATGAGAGCGATGATAGCTTTACACTCGCAGCTCACACGCAAACTATGGGCTATTTTGGTGGCTGGCATATGTTTGGCTCACCCTTAGTTCCATATGAATCTGCTATGGAAGTTAATTTGTCTGAGTGTTTTGGTAACTTCGGTGCAAGTTGGATAGCTTATGACCAATCTGGAAACTTTGATATCTCAACTCTACAGTTAAATCTAGGGCAAGGATATTATTTAGCATTGTCATCACCAAATGATATGTTCTTACATGGAGACCCTGTGACAGGAGATCCTGATAATGGACCTCTAGCTTCATTGAATTTGTCTTCTGGCTGGACTCTTACATCAAACCCACTTATCACAACTGTTGATAAGGAGCTTTTAATGGTTGAATTTGAGGGTGAAGTTAAAGCTTGGCAGGAAGCTAACGATGCTGGTTGGGTTCAACATGAAATAAGATCATGGATTAATGACAACCATCAGGATGTTCCAAACTTAAATCCTTTTGGTGGCTACTGGATGCATACAACCAGAGACTTGGCGGTTCATTTTACTCCTCATTTAAACAACTATAGTTCTCGTGAAGTTGTTGATAATAATGACTGGAGTATAGTGATAGCTGCTTCTGATGTCCTAGGTGATGCTGGTAGCGATGCTGTAACAATTACATTGAAAGATAATGCAGATAATAATTTCGTATATGGAGAAGATGAAATTGATCACCCTAACCCAATGAAGCCTAACTTTATTGATATGCACATCGATAGGTTTGACTGGGTGGGGGCTTCAGATAGCCGTGGTATCATGGTTGAATCTCCATACTTCTCAAGTGATGTACGTCCTTTAAGCGAGGCGGATGATTTCCAAGCTTGGAATATCTCAGCTGATGCATATAATGTTCCAGGCGACGTTAGACTGTCTTGGAATATGACTAGTGAAATCGACTCAGATCTTCACTTAGTTATTAAGGGAGAGGCGTTCAACCTTAAGGAGATTGCATCTATCGATGTGCCAACTACTTCATTGGATGAAATGGTTGTAGTGGTGGGTGATATTAGCTCATTCATGGCTCCAGAAGAGTTTTCGTTGAGTGCGGCATATCCAAATCCATTCAATCCATCTACAAGCTTAGATTTAAGCCTTGATAATAGTGGAAATGTAAGTGTTAAAGTATACAACGTAGTGGGTCAGGTTGTAGCTACACTCGCAAATGGGCATATGAATGCTGGATATCATACATTGACTTGGGATGCTTCAAGTATGGCAAGTGGCATGTATTTTGTGAAAGTTGAAACTGGATCAAATATCGCTGTACAGAAGATGATGTTAATGAAGTAATTGTATAGTTAATTATTCTATATAGTTAGTTGTTTTTTCAAAAAGCCCTTGCAGTAAAATGCAAGGGCTTTTGATGTATTAATAGTGTGTATATATTGTGACTATTCTCACATGGAAATTTTATCAAAAGTCTTAAATATATATAATTGAATAATAGTTTTTTTAGTTAAATATTTTTTAATTTACTGTGTTATAGATTTATCAAAAGGTATGAGCATAATTAAATATAAATATTATCTTCTTTCTCTAGTGATTGTGATGGGAAACCTATACTCCTCAATTGTAAATAATGAGACCGGATGGGACTACACTCAAACTACTGAGCAAACATTCCATATAATCCAATTCAATATTGATGACGAGCTTGCAGAGGGAGATGGACTTATTTGGGATATAGATGGAGGTGGTGACTGTCAAAGCAATATAGGAACTTGTGATGTTGTTGGAGCATTTGTACTACGAGATGAGAATGAGTATGGAGATTTAGATGAAGATGGGATAATAGAGTCATCTGTTGAAGTATGCGTTGGATGGGTGTATGCTAACAATATAAATCCTGTCCCAGAGAATGATCCTGATGGGTTATTCCTTACAACAGTTGGGATAATGGGTATGGATGAGGGATACGCTTGGTATATGCAAGCTAATGAAACTCCATTTCTAAAAATTTATGACCATGAGAATGATGTAATTTTACCACTAGACCTTTCAAACCTAGAGCCCGGTAGTGAACAATATGAGTTTGACTCTGGAGAACTCGGTCCATTCTTCAACAATAATATTTTCCTTTATAATGGCTCTGCAGATGCCTACAATGTACCTGGATGTACTGACGAAGGATCCTGTAATTTTGATTTTGGAGCTACTGCAAATGATGGTAGCTGTATATATCCTCCATCTGGAGAATTAATAACTAGTGAAATAGTAGATGGAAATAGCTTTATCTTTTCTTTTAATGAGAATACTCTAGAGGGTAGCGCCCCATTCTACCATCAAGTTATAGTCACTCAAGGATTTACAGAAATTTATAATCAAATGGATGCTGAGTCGCCTGTGATTCTTGATAATCTAGAATGGTCAACAACGTATTCAATTGAGGTGGTAACAACAAATAACTCTCAATGTGAATCACTACCTAATGCAGATTACCCCCTTATTACATACGACAATATTCAGACAGATCCGATGCCTACTCCCAGCCAGGTTGAGCTATCAACTGTAATTCCGGGTGAAGGCCAAGTATATATAGCATGGGATCCAGTTGACTATGGCTCAATATATAGAATTTTTTCAAATGACGTGCTTATTGATTCAGTTCTATACCCAATAGATGAAACTGATTACCTAGATACTCAGCTTGCACCAAATTCAAACTATTCCTATCAGATTCAGGCAATTAATATAGAATATTCTGAAGAAACATCTTTCGGAGAATTATCTGAACCTGTTTCTGTTACCACTGCTCAACTTTCTAATGTAGAACTTGACTCTCTAACTGCTGGGCAGGGACAAATTCAATTATCCTGGTCAATAGAAAATCCTCAGTATGCTGGTGAGAGTTATTCATTTGATATTTATATGGATGACCAATATTTAACAAGTAGATTTGGCTCCTCATACACGGTTGCTAATTTAGAGGCAGCTCAGGAGTACTGCTTCTATATTATTGCACAAATGGAGCTTCCAGTTAATGGAGAGCTAGTTAGCTTTATTGCCAATCAATCTGATACACTTTGTGGCGTCCCTGAAGAGATTTCTGGTTGGTCTGTTCTAATAGAGGTTGAAAATCAGGTTGTCACAGAGGAGGATGGCACTGAAATTTTTTATGATACATATAATGAGATTGGGGTCAATCCAGATGCCACTGATGGCTATGACGCTGAATTTGATTATCCTGAGCCACCAATCAACCCAAGTCCTGGATCTGTTTCTTTCTCATTCTATCATTCTGAATGGGGTATGGGAGATATTTGGGGAAATTATTTTACATCAGATATAAGAAGTATGAAGGACTTGTCTAGATCTATAGAGAAGTGGGAAGCTAATACTGAATTCACTACGATGCAGGGTTTGGGAAACTTGTCATTTGATCTTATTAGTAATGCTGGTGGCTATCCGGTGTTTTTAAATTGGACGGATCAGTATTTTCTGGTTTCAGATGATGGTAGCGTCCCATTTCAGTATGATGAGCAGAACCCTAGTCAGTTTATTGGAGATTTTTTAAATCCTAATTACTCAGATGAATTTAATTTTATTATTGGTAATCAGTCCCCTGCGATTCCTCTAGACCTGCAGGTAGAAGGAGGAGATTCCAGGGAAATGAACTTATCTTGGGACCTGAGCATAGGTTGCTCGACAGGAGAAGTCTCTTGCAATGACTATGCAAATAGATATCCAGCTACAAGTTATAAGATTTATCGAAGCTGGTATCAAGAGAGCGACGAACCTCGCCTTATAGGCTTAGCTGGGACCAGACATGATAGAATATCAATACTTCCAAGTCAGCTTTATGCGGGCTCTGATGATCTATTCTCAATTATAGATGGCCCATCTGACGGATTTATTCAAGTGGAGCACTTTGAAAGTTATAATGACTTAAATGATAATAATATCCATGATATTGGTGAGGACTTTATTGATTGTGGATGGGATGGGATCTGCCCAGGGGACCCAGGATATCAAAGTGAGCAGTTTACTGATTTGAATGGAAATAATCAGTATGACCTTGGTGAAGAATTTGAGGACTTTAACTCAAATGGAATATGGGATGAAAATGGCCCGGATGTCGGTGAGGCCGATGGTGTCTGTAACGTTATTTACTTTTATCAGGCAAATGGCTATTTAACTGAGGGCATAGATAGTTTAACATACTCCAATAGTATATATGACTATGGCGAAGACTATGTAGATGAAAATGACAATAACCAGTGGGATGAAGGGGAGAGCTATACAGATAGCAGAAAGCTCATGATTAGGATATCAGATTCACTGGAGAGTGAGTATAGTGATACAGGTCTACGGACAGGAACTATATATTTCTACAATGTCATAGCTTCTAATGATGCAGGTGATAGTAACCTTTCAGTGATGGATTCAGGTGAAACCGCTCCTAACATTAGACCTATTGCTGATGCAGGGCTTGATCAGAAAAGGTACTTAACCTCAATAAATGATGATTCAATACTGTGCACATTTCCTCTAGACAATGTTGATGACGATGGTGATGGATTTCCAGACTACGACCTTAATGGGAATGAAATCCTTGATACAATAAATAATTCATATGACCCAGATGGACTAGAGACTGAAGAGCTAAATTATTTTTGGGAGCTGTATGACCCCGAGAATTCACTCGAATTTGCCCCACAGGAATCCTCTGGATTTGGAGATATCGGTTGGTGGAGAATTGGTAGCGAGGAAGTGTTAGATATCACCTTACCTGAGAGCAACTACTATCCAGACGAGAACTACCTAGTTAGACTGTATGTACAAGATATTTCTGAGTACTATAGTATCCCAGATTCTATGACTATTGAGGTGACAAGAGATATTCCAGTACCAGCCATGATAACTAATTTGACTGCAAACTCAAGTCTTTATTATGTTGAGTTAGAATGGGAGGAATCAGAGTATGATCTCCCTGGTGGAGTTAATCCTGCACCTGAGGGCTACGATGGAAATTTAGATATAGCAGACTTTTATGATATATACAGGGACTCGGTTCTTTATCATACACTGGAAGCAGATTCTGAGATGATGTCATTTGCGGATATAGGGCTCACTCCTTCAGAGGAGTATTGTTACTATGTTGTGGCCACAAACGAGGCTGGAGGGTCAATTCCTTCAAATGAGAATTGCTACACTACAGGGAATCTTCCTATCCCTAGTATTACATCGTTGCCTGGAGGTGAAATCTACTTATCGGGTGAAACCATAAATATTAGTTGGATATCTGCTGTGGATGAGACGCTTTTATCTGAATCTGAATATATTAGTAGACTTGAGGTGTTACGCTCTGAGGATGGTGGAGAGATTTGGGAGCCGATTGAAGGCGCAAGCTGGACTCAATCTGAGATCCCTAATAGTTTCCAATGGGTAGTACCTGAGGTGAGTGCAATTTCCTTTGATAATAAATTTAAAGTTTTAGTTGTTGATATAGGAGATTTTGGAGGTGTAGACAGCGTATCTCATGAAGATATTTCAGATCATTTAATTGTTATAGCAAACGATAAAATTGAGAACACGTTTGAGCCCTACTTTAACCTTATCAGTAGCCCCCTTTCTCTTTATGAAACAGATCCAGATTCTAGTTTTTCTAACAATAATTACGATTTGTTTCCATACCCCGAAACTCAAGATGTAGAGTTCCAAGCATCTAATGGTTTCTTCTTAGCATTTGATGGAGACTCTATAAATTTATCTATTGAGGGTGAGGCTTTGAGAGATGAGCAAATTGTAGAGCTAACTGCTGGCTGGAATCTAATTGGGCACCCATCTGTTGCGAAAGTCGATGTGAATCACTTGGAAGTTAGATACCCAGATGATCCTAGTAGCATAATGAGCTGGGAAGTGGCTACCAATGCTGGGAACGGGATTGTGCAGCCAAGCATACAAGGATTTAATCATGCGGAAACAAGGCATGAGCCGGTAGATCGCCTTGAGCCATTTCAGGGATACTGGATTCATGCATCTACTGCCTTGGAGCTTATAGTAACACCGCATATACTTGATGAGAATGTAAATGGAGATAATCAGGACTTCTTAATTTCTCTGTTCTCAGAGCAGTCTGAGGCTGATTCTGCGCTATTGATGAAAGATATGATTGAAATTGGGTTGAGTTCAGGCGCTTCTAATGATATGGGGTACGGAGAGGATGAGTATGATTTTCCAATTATTGCAACTCCAGCAAATTATGCAAATATGTGGATAGATCATCCAGACTGGTATGAGTCTGAGATCGCTGAGCAGCGCGAATTTTATAAAGATGTGAAAAACATTGTTGGAGAAAGGAAATCTTGGACAATAAAAGGTGATATCTCTGGAACCAGCAGTGGTGCCCCAATTCATCTTAGTTGGGAGATAAAGAATATAGATCAGATTGGTGAAAAGCAAATCAATTTAATCTATGGGCAGGAAGTTTATGATATAAGAGAGAATAGCCTTGAATCTGGATCTGTTTATACTGGATCTATTCTGATGGATGAGCTATACTTTGGTAATATGCAGATTGTCGTTGGGATTTTATCTTGTGAGGATGAGGGACTTGTTGACTGTGGAGATGATACCTGTGCAGAAACTTTCGAAGATTGTAGCTGCGAATCTCAAGGCCTTTATGATTGTTTAGATGGCTCGTGTGCGGAAACTTTAGAAGATTGTAGCTGTGAATCACAGGGACTAGTCGAGTGCGAGGACGGGTCCTGTGTAGATAGCGAAGAAGAGTGTGGAGATCTGAGCAATGAGATCCCAGATGAGTTCTCCATATCAAAGCCATATCCAAACCCATTCAATCCAACGGTAAAGCTCGACTTTTCGTTGCCATCCCTAACCCCTGTAGATATAAATATCTATGATATTAGCGGGGCGCATGTTCAGCGATTGATGAATGAGGTTAAGTCAGCTGGATACTACTCTGTTTCATGGAATGCGAGCCACTTGTCAGCTGGTATGTATTTCATCCAATTCTCTAGCGACCAGGGTGTTGAAACAATGAAAGTCCTTCTCATTAAATAGTTTATTTAATCCCCCTTAATTTTCCCTTGAATTGTAGATAGTATTAGTTTTACCTTTACTAGTCTGTTATGCTCTTGCAATTGTGTGCTTTGCGAGATATATTATTCGGCGACCAAATACAAAACATATAGATAAATGAAATTAATAAATAAATTTTTGTTATTAGCTATTGGTGCTTTGCTTATGAATTGCGAGGAGCCAACTTCAGGTAGCTCGTCTTCAGATTCTCTCGAAAGTACTCTTGGAGATTCAGAATTAAGCAACGGCATCACTGGAAATATAGACGAATACTTCTATGATTTAGATGAATCAGAGGTGCCCTATGTAAACTCCCAATTTTATAGATACTCAGGCTTAAGTATTATAGAGCCCCTTGCCTTTGACGCTGAATCTGACACCTTGAATTTTACAACTGTTAGCGATTATGTGTTATCATTCTCCCCTAATGAGTTAATTGATGATATGATTGCACTTGACCCATTTGATGAAACTATTGAAGGAGAGGATATTAATGGGGATGGAGATATAACTGGAGGTAGCTTCTCTGGAATCTATAGATTTGAAGAGATTAATTTTTCCCACACTTATACAGATGTAATCAAGCTCGAGTGGGATGAAGACAATGAGAGGTACATGGTTGTAAGTGCGCCTGGAGAATTTTCTCCTTTGAGTCATAGGTATATAATCGGTGACCCAGATGAGCTGTATGAAAACAATAGATATGATTTGGGTGAGGATTACGAAGATGATAATTCTAACGATACTTGGGATGAGGGCGAGAGCTATACAGATGCCTTCGCTCCTGATATGAGTGACGACTACGACTCACTAGTTTATATTACTCAGATTAATTTCAACGATCTGAATGGGTTTTATTTTTCAGATGATGATGAAAATGGGTATTGGGACTCAGGTGAGCAGTGGGACCTACCAGATTCCACTACATATCAATATTATTTTGATACAAACCAATTATCATCTGTAGATAGTATATATAGCTCGCAAAACCTTGAAATAACACATGATTTTAATTTCAGTAAATCTCTCATATCTACTGATTCTCTGATGTTTAAAATTAGCACGGATTGTAATGACAATGGAGCTTGGGATGATGCGGAAGTTGAAGATGTGGGAAATGGTTTTTGGGACCCGGCAGAACCCTTTTTGAACCAAGGCGGTGACGATGACCTAGAATACGATATAGGTGAACCATTTCTTGATAGAAATTGTAATGGTCAGTGGGATGATGCTGAAGCATATACCGATGAGGATGGAAATGGCCAGTGGAATGATGAGCCTTATGTTGATATCGGGAATGGAATTATAGATGCGGCGGAGGCTTGCGCAGATGGGACAACTAACTGTAGCTACGATCTTCTTTATTCAATGTCAGATAGACCAAATGTGCTTATCGCCAGCTATGCAGGTAATGATTGGACTGCCTATGAAAATATTGACGTAGATGCAATAATTACTCCTAGGTGGGGAGAAAATTCTTTCCAGCTCATTCAATCTTATGACCAGGTAGAGAATAAGTCAAAAACCACTGCAATGGTAGACAAGGTTGAGACAGTCTATAGCTATCAAATCATAGAAAATACATTTGAAGATGGTAAAGATTATAGTATATCAAAAGTTATTTGGGATGAATCTGGTAATGGTGATAGGTCAGTAGCCTATCACTTGTATAGAAAAGATGATCAATCTGGAGATATAGTTGAGCTTATTCATGACAGCTACTTCATTCTCCCGACTACAACTCCAGGATCTAGTATTGATGGAGGAAGCTTTGAAGATTACTTAGTTTTTGATAATCTTCCATCTGAACAAACATACCTATATACTTATAATGGATTACTTAGAGATGGAGAAAAACATCAGAGCTCAAGGACAGCATACTCTCCTCAGACAAATGCTCAATACTATATTGTAGAGACCTATGAAGTATCAAGCGATACACTCACAATTCCTCAGCTAAATGATGCATATGATTTAGGAGAAGAGTTCTCTGATGATAATGAGAATCAGCAATGGGATGAAGGTGAAAGTCATACTGATGAATTCACCCTGCTTACAGACGCCTTTAAAATAACAAGAACCAAGAACTCTATCATGCAAGGCTCAGGCTTAGAGCTTGTTGAATTGAATAATATATGGCTGGCAAAAAATTATGGAGTAGTCAAGGATGAA
>Ga0208407_1000964_pt1 | contig 13403 bp, 13 predicted proteins | sample ETNtaG_9_FD_185775 | JGI IMG/M metagenome (GOLD analysis project Ga0208407, IMG submission 185775) | Marine microbial and viral communities from oxygen minimum zone, Eastern Pacific Ocean - ETNP201406SV69 (SPAdes) (version 2) | ecosystem: Environmental > Aquatic > Marine > Oceanic ...
CCAGACACATCAACCACTACGTCCTGTGATGGTATCCAAGTCTTTAACCGAGTAGGTAGTCATATCTACTAAGATTTGAATAGGATTCTAGTTCCAATTGTATTGCGGCAAGTAACAGCCTCTTCAATTCTCTCTGGATGCTCTCCATCAATTATCCACACATTAGAAACAATCTCTGAAATGTTTGTTGCGCGCTCAATTTTCAAATTGATACCCCCTGTCACATCTATTGATTTATGATGGATGCCCTCAAATTTTGTATTGGGAGTCAATATGGGGATTAATTTTGAATCTGGGTCACTGGGAGGTGATGTTAGCAATCCTGGAGCACCACCCATTGCAAAAATCATATGGCTAGCATCATTCTCTATTGCTAGTCTATAGCAAATGTCGTCCCCACTTAATATGCCAAATTTCTTTCTCCCCGTACAATTCACCACGTCACCAAATGTTACAGCAATAGTGCCATCGAAATAATCCAATAGGGATAGGTCTCCTGTGAAATTCACACCAGTTTCCTTTGCCCATATATGAGGTGGGTGAGATTCTGTATTCAATCCAAATGATTCTAATTGTTCAACCACTACTTGGTTTAATTTGAGCATATCATTACGTACTGATCCGACCGCATCATTTTGATCAACAATATCATTTTGATTATTTTCGGGAACATGACCTTCAATGAACCCTTCATGTAATTTCCATATTTTTGCTTTAAGATGTCCATAACTACCTGCGCCATGTACTAAAATTATACGAAAACCCATTTTAGATAATTTAGATATAGCCTCTGCCAAATGGAGGATTACTTCTGATTTTGGCGTGCATAAATTGGACTTATCAGTGATTAATCCACCCCCGAGTTTGAGGATTATCAATTCGTCCATAATACTCCGAAGAGGATAGAAGTCAAGTTAATTCCTATTGATAATATGAATTCAGTATAAATTTATGAATTATTAAAAACCCTGAAATATTTCCAACGGGTTGATGAGTGAGTAGATGGTGCGGATAACAATGACTGATGAGCCGACTGTAGTTCAATTGCGAAAATATCTCCAGGAACAGTTGTTAGATGCTGAAAATATCGTTGGTAAGAATGACAGGGAGAAACGTATTTTTTTACTTGAGGCAGCACTACAAGAGGCAATCAATTTCACAAAAGAGGTAGAAATAAGGAATGAATTACAGCGTATCGTCTTTGAGGAAAGTACTGCTGTAAGATTACTGTCCCCTTCATCCGAAATAAATAATGAATCAACTAAATCGATTGATGGAGAATGTCCTAAGTGTGATGAAACACTTGATGCTGAACTGGGCTTTTGCCCTACATGTGGTTACAAAAAATAGTGTTTTATTCTTCTTCGCCCCATTCATCTAGCATTATTTGATACTCATCGTCATCGTAACTAACGGCGGAACAAAATTGAGAGTCTACTATCTCAGTTAGATAAACAGTAGTTCCGGCATGGAAAATAGTGTTACCAGATGCGATCATTTGGATTGTATCAATTTCGATGATAGCTGGGCGGAAGTGATGTACAGCGCCTGCGTTAGCAGCAGAAGTAATGCTTCTAGAGAGGTGTACCCATTTCCGCCCACCAGGATGAATCCCTCCCTCTAATAGAACATCAAGTTCCTCTCTAGAACATGGGTAAAATAAGAGTTCTGGAATATTGTCTGTTGGTAGATCAAGTTCTATGTCAACTGTATGGGCGTAGGTGGCTCTAACATTACCGCCCCTGACTTCATACCTACCTTTGGGATCTGTTGCTACAATAGCGCTGATATGTCGGTCCCTAAGCCAATGTTTCCTCTTATCCTTACGAGATAATGAATTAGAAAGTTCTCTAATACTAACCCATCCATTGATATCCATCTCAAGATCGAATTTTTCTGGGAAGTGGCGAAGTATACCTGCCATTCTACGAGCGATTTGGTCTCTTTCACGTCCGTTCATGACGAATTTTCCTTCACTATTACAAGCAGGACATAGTTCTCCTTCAAAGTAACCATGCAGATGACATTCTCTAATCATATGTTGCCCGACTCAAGACCTATTGATAACCGCGCCGGTTTAGTACATCCACATATACAACAACTTAGTCAAATATTCAATCATATATCATGATATTAAAATTAAGATAAATTGAACGCAACCCATATCACCCATGCCATGTCTCAGGTTATTGATGGCCTTGCGCAAGCGACCGTTTAAGGGGAACAAAGGTCTGACTGATGCGAAGGATAATCTTTCTATTGACGAAGAAGGAGATTGCCCTCGTTGTGGCGGCAAATCAGTCTCATCCTCTATTCAAGATTACATCATTTGTGATAGGTGTCAATATGAATGGAAAGACCCCAATGCTAAATCTGGTACTTCGAGAGGTCCACGCGAATCAATACATACTGAATCTGAAATGCTAAAACAATTCAAGGATGAGATGGAAAGTGGTGCAGGTTTATCACGAGTTTTGGGAATCGACCAGAACCTTAGTCGTGAACAGGAAGAAGGATTGACAAGATTACAAGACAAATGGATTGATGGTATGCAGGGACATTACAATGCTGCTAGTGAGGAAAGAAAACCACTTATCATAAATTTTGATGAAGATGATAACATCATTGACTCCAATGTTGGGAAACTCACAATTCTAAACAATGATTTTGATGGCGGAGAAGAAATTCGTATTGAATACCCTGGTAAAGGCACTGAATTCTATTTGTTGAATGAAGATTCTGATAATGGATGGCGTAGGGGTAGGACTGCTCAGGAAACAGCACGTAACATCGCCTCTATTATTAACAGAACAAGTAATTTCGTATATGCTGAACATGTAGGCAATCAAGTTAGTTTCGAGTTGAGGGATAATTCACTAAATCCCAATGCTTTGGTTCTTTACGTAGATGATCCCGGCTCACAAGACATGGTTGCTGAGAAAGATGGAGTAACTCTTGATGCCTCAGCAGTTAGTATAGAATCTGATTATCAGACAGCAGTAGAACTTGTACTATCTGACGGAATAATTACACCTAGCGAGGATCAGCTTTTATGGGCTATGAGGCAACATCTTGACATTAGCGAGAAAAGGCATATTCAGATCATTATTGCATTATTTGGTGATGGTGCTAAGAAGGAATGTACTGGCTGCGGAAACATGTCTCCACTCTATAAAGAACACAATGCATGGTATTGTGAAGGTTGCGACATGTGGCTTTAATTACTAATTGTTTGATATCTGACTTAGGCATTGTTGATATACCGAGTCCCACGGAGCAGTTAACGCGGTGAACCATATGGCAACAGATACCCTATTCATTGGCGTAGATTTGGGAACGTTTAGATCAGTTATTGTTTCAAATGATAACCATGAAGACCAGGTTCTAACCGTAATAGGAACACCAAAGGATTCGATTGCAAAAAATTTCCTAAGAAGGGATGTACTTTTCGGGGAAGAGGCGTTAAAAAATAGGTTAGCATTAAACCTCTACAGACCCTTAGAACACGGTGTTATCAAAGATACTCCTGAAGATAAAAAATACATCGCCCATTTCATTAACCACATGATGAATCTAGCAGATCCAGAGGATTACGACCGTGTCGTTGCCGTAATTGGTGCACCTGCTGAAGCGAGCCATGTAGATAAGACCGCTATTTTTGATGCTGCTGCAGGCACTGTTAATGCTTGTATGATTATTTCAGAACCCTTTGCAGTAGCGTATGCACTTGATATGTTAGACCATACAATGGTTATCGATATTGGTGCTGGCACCACAGATATTTGTAGAGTGTATGGGACTATCCCTAGACCAGAGGACCAATTACACATTAATAGAGCTGGAGATTTTATCGATGCTGCACTTATTGAAGAAATTCAGAAGAAGTATGTGGGCGCTCAGATTACCAAAGATATGGCAAGAAGATGGAAAGAACAGTTTTCGTTCACAAGTGTATCACCTCCATCTGAACCCATCATTGTGGACTTTTCAATTGAAGGTAAAGCCATGTCATTAGATATTACAGATTGTCTTTCAGCAGCCTGTGAATCAATAGTCGATGGCATCCTGGTTAATGTGAAATCATTGATTTCTGATTCTAACCCTGAATACCACGATGCATTCCGCCAAAATATCATACTTGCGGGCGGTGGTTCTGGAATTAGGGGCCTAGGAGCCACTATCGAAGAGAGACTATCCGATCTTGGAGACATCACAGTCCATATCGTTGAAGACCCCGTTAAGTTGGGTGCTGCTGGGGCACTAAGGCTTGCTCAAGAAGTCCCTGAAGAGTATTGGAAGAATCTGACCATTTCTGATCAGTAATCATTCCTCTTCCAATATTGAGAATCTACTGTATGTTTCTTCTGAAACTAAATCTCCACCACAGTTTGGACATAGGTCGCCCCTACTCAACTCTAAAGGCTTCACAGCCAATAACGATAGACAATGAGGGCAAGCACCCATCATTTCGTTTCCTTCTAGTTTAGAAGCTGCTAGAATTTGGTTAGATTTTCCCAAATACCATGCTATGAAAAGAGGATTTGAGAATGTTGAAAATCTCTTTACCAGCCCAACTGAAATGAAAAACAACATCCCTGACATAATCAACGACAATATTTCACCCTGTAAACCTGTTATTAAGTTTAGAATTCCTGTAAACGAACAAATGAGTATTAGGAATAACCAATGTGCCATAGCAAATTTGTAAGCCCAATTTCGACGTCTCAAGAAACCAAAATAGATTGATAATAGGATGGCATTGAAGGCAATAGAAATAATGCCTAACGTGATTGCAATACTAGAATCTAGGCTAGAAATGAATGAAAAAACTAGGAAGAAAAATAGTAATGATAGCCAAAGAAGAGAACTAGACATGCCTCGATGTACTCTTTCGATGGCAGTGATATCGCCCTCCATGGCATCTGGAATAGGTGACACTAATACAGTTTGTGGGAACCGGTATCCGTAAAGAGTGGCACCAAATCGCAGGTATTGATGAGCAACACCAAAGACGTTGACGTTGAGTCGGCTTCTAATTGCTTAGAAGGTAAGAAAATTCTAGTCGGAATAAGTGGTGGAATAGCAGTCGTAGATAGTGTTCGACTACTAAGAGAATTACGCAGACATGGTGCAGAACCAGTAGTAATAATGACTCAAACAGCACAGGAAATAATATCACCTTTAGCTATCGAATGGGCAAGTCAAACTTCTGTAATAACAGATTGGGATGCCGAAATGGGACAATTGGAACAAGTCGATGGTGTACTTGTTTGTCCTGCTACGCGATACACTATCGCCTCACATATTCACGGAATTATGGATACCCCTTTGCAGATGGCTCTCGCCTCATCTAGGGGTAGAGCGATTCCTATTATGTTCGTCCCTAGCATGCATAGTTCATTATCCTCCGATCCTATTACTGATGATTTGTGTAATGAACTTATCAAAGAAGGCCACCATATTTTATGGGGCTCTTCTGAAGAAGGCAGAATGAAGCAACCACTTGTAGGCGAAATAGTAGCCGAATTAAGCCACTTGATTAATTCTAAACTAGATGGGCGCTCCTCAGTTTTAGTCACACTTGGTTCTACCAGAAGCCCTATTGATTCAGTTCGATGGATTCAAAACACTTCTTCAGGGAAAACAGGGTGGATAATTTCTGATTATCTCTATAGAATGGGGCACAGTGTAGCCGTAGTCCATGGTGAAACATCGAACTCCCCACCTAGTTTTTTGACAAACAATCAATACCATAGTGATCCCGATGATATGTTGGATGCATTAATTAAGATAGCAAAAAGTGATAGTTCACCAGATTCATGGATACATTGTGCAGCAGTTTTGGATTATATCCCCACTGAAATTATTAATGATAAGGTCAAATCCGGTTCAGATGAATGGACAATTAGTTTAGCCCCTAGTAAGAAGCATATACAAGAATTAACCAATTATTGTCAAGGTTCCACTAGGATAGGATTCAAATTGGAGTCTAATTTTGATGATTCTCGATTATTTGATTCCGCAATAAATATGTTGAATGAATATCAACTAAATGGTGTAGTAGCTAACCACATTGAATCTTTGGATAGCAGTACAAAAAGAGCTTTCTGGGTTGATAAAAAGGGTGTAGTAACACCTATTGAAGACAACAATGCTTTGGCAATGATTATTGAGAAGGAAATAAGCCGCCCTTAGTATGACTGGTAATGTAATTGCTCTTGAATCACTAGAACCAATAACATACTATGCCTCATACTTAGGCATGATATTCATCTTGGCAGCATTCGTATTTGAGACACGTGGTGTCTTGAATAGTAGAGGAGTCAGATATCTACTGCTAATGGCAGTAGGCTCAGGAATTCTTGGGGTTCGCGCATTCCATACAGGTGAATGGGCCTTTGTAGTCTTAGAGTTGGCTTGGTTCTTTGCTTCGGTCTTAGCCATTTTCAAACCAATGGAGCAATTTGATGATGATTCAATAGCATAGTATTCAAGCATTATGAGAGGGCGTGATGAATCATGGGGAGTTATGGCAAGGCTAAGCGCGGCATCCCACCCAAGAGCGATTTCAGTGCTTGGTATCCTGCAATCGTTGAAATTGCTGATCTTGTAGACAAGAGATATCCAATAAAAGGCATGGATGTTTGGAGGCCATATGGTTGGAAGGCCATGAAAAATATCGATGCTTTGACTCATTCTGAAATGGAGCGAACAGGCCATGAAGAGGTTAATTTCCCACTATTAATCCCAGAAGACCTTTTAGAAAAGGAGAATAAACTCGTTGCTCGACTTAAATCTGCTCGTGAGGCAGGAGTAGACCCTTCAGAACTTAGATTCGATGAAGATGTTGAAGGCTTCAAAAAAGAGGTCTATTGGGTTAAACATGCAGGTGAAAATGAACTAGATGTGCCCATGTTCCTTAGACCTACATCAGAAACTGCCATGTATACACTATTCCCTTTATGGATTAGGAGCCATAATGACTTACCTCTCAAGACTTATCAAATCGTCAATACTTTCAGGTACGAAACTAAGCAAACACGATCCTTCATTCGCGTACGAGAAATACATTTCTTTGAAGCTCACACTGCACATGCTGACGAAGATGATGCATCAGCTCAAATTGAGGAAGATTTGCAGATTGTTGATAATATAATGTCTGACCTATGCCTACCTGTAATCATTTCTAAAAGACCCGTATGGGATACTTTTCCTGGTGCATGGTATACTATTGCAATAGATGTAATAATGCCCAATGGCCGTACTCTCCAAGTCGCTTCATGCCACCATTATCGTGATCAGTGGGCTGAAGCTTTCGATATGACTTACGAAGATGAGAATGGAGTAAGGAAGAACTGCCACCAAACCACGTATGGAATGTCTGAGAGGTTGTTGGGTGCTGTAGTAGGCACTCATGGAGATGACCAAGGTTTGATTTTCCCACCCAAAACAGCACCCATACAAGTAGTAATCATGCCTGTAGCCGCACATAAGAATGAATCAGTCATGGAAACTGTGAACGCTGTTTCTGAAAAACTCAAAAGTTCAGGTTTACGAATTCACGTAGATGATCGTGATATTCGGCCAGGGCAGAAATATTTTGATTGGGAGATCAAAGGGGTCCCTCTAAGACTTGAGATAGGGCCTCGCGATATCGATAATGGCACAGCTTTCGCCGCACGACGCACCGGTGGGAAAACCCCCCTGCCATTGGATGATATCGTTTCAGCAGTATCTGAACAACTAAGTCAGATTAAGGATGAATTATTTACTCGCTGTAATAATACCATTAATTCTATGATTCAAAAGTTAACATCAATTGATCAAGAAATTGAGGATTCCATCATTTACGAGGTTGCTTTTGACGGTAATGATTCCGATGCTGAAATATTAGAGAAAACTACGGGTTTGACAATCCTTGGTGATTGCATTACTCCATATGATTCCCCTCAAGAATGCCTTGTAACAGGCAAGATGACCACTAGGAAACAGCATTTAGCCCGAATGTATTGATTTTACCAATCAATTACGTTTGAAAGACCATAGTAAGATGATTACTATTGAAGTGACGAAGAGAATAATGTCTGGCATACCAATTACACCATCTAATAATGATGGTGACCAGCCCCATCCAGAGTCTAGATTACCAATACTGGCCCAATTGATTTTATTGTGCCCATTAGAAGGACATCCACCACCAGTACATGACGAACCAAGGAATGATAGAAGACCAAGTAGATTTAGCAAACATACAGATATCATACTAACTCCAACAACAAGGTAAGATTTGCTACCTGATGGTTCAGGTTCCAAATCTGGTAGTGTAGGTGGTTCAAATAGTTCTAAATCGATATCAATAGATGGTATTACTTCAATGAGCATATCATCGTCTAAGTCATCACTAAGAGTCTCCGAAAGGGCTCTTTTTGACTCACCCCTTGAAAGACCCATTGTCTCAAGGAAATCTTCACCATAAATACGCTCAGCAAGTTTAGCAAGAATTGGGTCCTTTTCCAATATTTCAGGGCCAAGTTGCCCATCGAGCAACAATTCTAACTTCTCTGACTGGTCGTCCACAGGAACTCCTCCGCATTAGGCCAATTACTCACTCTTCATGAAAGCATTGATTGAAAGGGCAGTTGAAATCTCTTATTTTCTGGCTATTGCATTGCGTGCAGCTTGAGCAATATGGTTTGGACCCATACCATATTTTTCCAATAACTCATCCCCTTGACCCGATTCACCAAAATGGTCCTTAACTCCAATTCGTTCTAAGGGCGCGGGGCAATTGCTTGCTAGGTATTCAGATACTGCGCCACCAAGTCCACCTATGATTGAGTGATCTTCAGCAGTAACGAAGCAACCACATGTTTCCGCAAGTGATTTTATTAATTCACCGTCAAGAGGTTTGATGGTGTGCATATCAATTACTGCGGCATTAATTCCTTCGTTAGATAGATTATCAGCAACTTGTAAGGCAGTAGAAACCATTACGCCACAGGCAATGATGGCTACATCAGATCCCTCTCTAAGTGTAACACCCTTACCAATTTCCAAGTTTGTTACACTATCCATATCATAAATGCGAGGAGTTTTATTCCTAACTGTGCGAGTATATGAAGGGGATTGCATATTTGCTAGTTGTATAGTCAAATATTCTGTACTAATGTCATCTGAAGGATGTAGGACAAGCATGTTAGGGAGACTACGATAGACTGCTAAATCTTCTATTGATTGAGCCGAGGAGCCATCTGTTCCTGTATGGACTCCACCGTGGCTACCACAAATATGAACTGGAATATTAGGTCTAGCAATACCATTTCTAACCTGTTCAAAACCCCTTTCAGTGAATATAGCAAAGGTTGATGCAAAGGGTTTGTACCCACTAGTAGCAAGTCCTGCAGAAACTAGCATCATATTTTGCTCAGATATACCCAATGAAATTGTCCTATCAGGAAATTCCTTCCTAAACATTTGACTCTTAGTAGACTTACCCAAATCTGCCTCGATAACAACGACCTTAGGGTCATCTGATAGCTTAAGCAATGCAGAACCATAACCATCTCTAGAAGCGCCTAAGTTCATTTTAATTCCTCCAAAGCAATTGCTAACTGTTCATCGTTGGGTGCTGCGCCATGGAAGGCCGGATTATCTTCCATAAATGAAACACCTTTACCTTTGACTGTGTGAGCTATGATAACAGCTGGGCGATCTTTTACAGTATCTAGCCACTGAATAGATGCAACTATTTCTTCCATGTTATGTCCGTCACATTCCTTTACAGCCCAACCAAATCCTTTCCACTTTGCAGCGACATCAAAAAGTCTCATTTGAACATCCATGAAATCATCATTTTGTATGCGATTGCGATCAACAATTACATTGAGATTACCTACTTCATGATGAACAGCAGCCATTGCTGCTTCCCAAATTTGGCCCTCTTGTAACTCTCCATCACCAAGTATGACAAATGCAGACCTGTCAGAACCGTCCATTCTAGCAGCGAGAGAAACACCCAATCCAAATGAAAGCCCCATCCCTAAGCTGCCTGCAGAAAAATCAACACCTGGTGTCCATTTCATGTCTACATGGCCTTGACATACACCACCAAGTTCTCGGTATGTCGTCAAATCTTGTTCAGATATGAAGCCCATTTCATTTAATATTGCATAAATCGCTGGTGAGGCATGACCTTTACTCATGATGAGTCGATCTCTTTCTGGATCTTTAGGGTGTGATGGATTAACGTTCAGTCTAGTCTTATAGAGGGCGACTAGGAAATCAATAGCGGATAGTGAACCCCCTGGGTGCCCGGCACTAGCCCGATGGGTCATTTCAACAATTTTTCTCCTACAATTTTTGGCAGTTTCTAGTAAAATATCAATTTCAAATTGGCTGCTATTTCCATCCTGTACGGTAGTCATCACAATAGCCCTCAAACTCCTTGCCTTTCGGTAAGCCTTTGATGATTTCCTATGTGGTGAAAATATATTTCACTCAATTAGTTTTGATTTTAGCGATTAATCTACGGCCGCCATCAATAATTACTGCACAGCAATCAAACAATAGTGAGAATGGCCTTTTCCCACCGGGTAGGCTACGAGTCACTAGCCAAGTAAAAACGCCAAAGAACCAAAAGAAGAAAATTGCAGATAGGAAAGGACCCAGGGTACCAAGGAATGGAATCCAGTCATTAGGGGCGGGGATTGGCGAAGAAGGTAATGAAGCTATAACGATGAAAACTGCAACGAATACACCCATTAATGCCTCACCAGCAATTAAACCTGCAGAGAGCAAAGTTCCTCTGCTAACTAGTTCTCTTCCCGATTTGATGGCAGTTTCTGATGGTTGGCCTGCTAGAGTACCATCTACGCGTAAATGGGTAGTTCGAGTTACTAGGTGGTTGAGTATACCGCCCATGAAAATAGTTGCGGATAGATAGAATGGAAGGTACATACCAATTGCAATAGACATAATTGGCAATTTAGGTCCACTTTTACCAAGATACCACTGAGAACAGATAATAAGTGCTGCTACAATCACTCCTAAACCTAGCATTGGTGTGTTAACTGAACCTCCAAACATTCCTTCAATAAGTGTACCAATTATTTCCGCCTGAGGGGCCTCTAATACATTTGCGCAACCAGAAACAGGATGAGGATTAGCGGCACAATAAGTAGGTGTAATTCTAAATGCGCTGTTTAGAACAGTTAATGTCAATGGAGCAACAACAGCCCCAACTAAAACACCAATTAACTCTGCAATTTGTTGTTTCCAAGGAGTTGCTCCAACTAAGTGGCCAGTTTTTAGATCCTGCATTACATCTCCAGCAATTGCTGCATTTACAGCAACAACTGAAGCAATAATCAAGGTGGCATACATTAGGTCTGTTTGGCTCATGTCGAGGATTACGCCGCCTACAAACCATACAACAAGGGTTGTAGCCATTAGGGTAGCAATAGTCATCCCTGAAACTGGAGAGTTAGATGAGCCAACTACGCCTGCAATATATCCTGCTACAGCGGAAAAGAAGAATGCAGTTATTGATAAGAAAATAGCACCAACTAAAGCTAGCAAAAATGAACCTGTTTTCCACCAGTAGAAAAGGAATGTCAGAAAGGCAATAACTCCCAACATGATAAATGCATATTTCATGGGGATATCTTGTTCTGTGCGACTTAATTCTCCAATATCTTGATTTTTATTAGAATTAAATGCCTTTTTTAGACCACTAGAGATTGTTTTCCTCATATCAATTAGTGTCCATAATCCACCAACAACCATACATCCAACTCCAACAAAACGAATATGTGTAACCCATAGAGTTTTGAAACCATGTGCAATATCTGCATCTACTGGCCAACCATAGGTCAAACCATAGATTGGTGTTAAGATAAAAACTCCCAAAACCGCACCAAAGAAGATGTATGATGCGATATTGAGTCCTACTATCCAACCTACAGCGATAAGTGATAATGAGTAATCTAGTGAGGCATATACGCGCACACCTATTACATCTATAGCATGCTCAAATTTAGTTTGAGTTAAATGAAATCCCTTTACCATCCAACCATATAGTGCACCTAGGCCTAAAGCATACAGAATTACGATTAGTTGTGATCCTCCTTTTTCGCCTGCAACTAAGACTTCCTCGCAGGCTATTCCTTCAGGATAAAGCAAAGCTTCCTCAACAATGAAAACGCGCCTAAGTGTGATGGTGAATATAGTCCCTAAGATACCTCCAAGTACAGCAACGATGAATGTTGTTAAAGTATCCATTTCCCTACCCATTACTAGTAAAGCAGGCATAGTAAATATCACTCCGGCAGCAAGGCTTTCACCAGCTGACGTCATTGTTTGAACTACGTTGTTTTCAAGTATGCTGACATTTTTGAATCTAAACATCCTCAATAATAACATTGACATTACGGCTGCAGGAATCGAAGCAGAAACAGTCATGCCGATATATAGGCCAAGATATGTATTTGCGGCAGTCATTAGTGCTCCAAGGATAACGCCTAGGATCAATGCGCGCTTAGTTAATTCGGGCAAAGTTTTCGACGCGGGAACATACGGCTCAAACCCGCCCATATGCGCCGGAGGTGGTTTAGGTTGTCAATTGTACCCTTCGTGAATTGAAATGGTTTTTACCCATGTCTTACAAATAGGTGTCGTCCCTCGCTAGTTTGGGGTAGCGTATGCCATCTTCTAATTCAGATTCAGAATTCGTTGATTCTAAACCTGAACCGCGCTGGCATAATCTACAAATTGATGACTTATTCAATCAATTAGGTAGTTCTGCTAATGGTTTGAATTCAGATGAAGTAGCTAGGCGTATAGATGAATATGGTTACAATAAACTGGAGGGTAAAAAACCTCGACACCCTTTACTCAAATTAATTGACCACTTTCGTGACCCATTGGTCTATCTGTTGATGTTGGCCGCATTTCTGACATTCCTTATCGATAGAGATGATTTAGGGACTCCTATTTTCATAGTTTTTGCTTTATCACTTAACGCCATTTTTTCATATATCCAAGAAAGAAAAGCCGAGGAAGCAATGGATTCACTGAAAAAATTGTTAGTTAGTCATTGCATTGTGCTACGTGATGGCATCGAACATCGACTATCTACGGAAAAATTAGTTCCAGGGGATGTCGTTTGGTTAGAAGAGGGGTTGAATGTCCCAGCAGATATTAGATTACATGAGGTGCATCAGTTATCTATTGATGAATCATCACTTACTGGGGAGTCGGATGTAGTCTACAAGGAAATCGAACCCTGCTCTGAGAATTCCATTTTACAAGAAATGACAAATATGGTATTTATGGGCACAGTAGTTTCATCTGGTCGTGGTTTAGGAGTTGTTGTTAAGACTGGGATGTCTACTAGATTGGGCGAC
>Ga0208407_1000965_pt1:0-5000 | contig 13403 bp, 8 predicted proteins | sample ETNtaG_9_FD_185775 | JGI IMG/M metagenome (GOLD analysis project Ga0208407, IMG submission 185775) | Marine microbial and viral communities from oxygen minimum zone, Eastern Pacific Ocean - ETNP201406SV69 (SPAdes) (version 2) | ecosystem: Environmental > Aquatic > Marine > Oceanic ...
ATAGAAAAGTCCCTTTATGGGTTGAAGAAATGTTAGCATCAGGTAGAAAGTCATTCTATGAAATTATTGATGGAGAATTAACATACTACTGTCCGGTGAATAAGAAAGTACTTGTTCATAAAACGAACGATAAAACTCTTAACTTGAATTTATTTAAGAATTCAAAGACTATGCTCAAAAGAGATTGGAGTGCTAGCCTTTATGATGTTGGTGATGGAGTTTTAAATGTTGAGTTTCATTCGATCTTTGTCCCAGCATTTAATCCAATTGATAGATCTATGGTTGGCATAGTAAAGCATGCATTAGATTTATTAGAAACAGGGAAGTATAAAGGCATGGTAATGGGTCATCAAGGAAAAAATTGGTGTGCTGGTGCTAATGTTAATGATTTTAAAATGGCTATTGATTCTGGAAATCTTCAAATAATGGATGCAGGAGTTGAAGAAATGCAGGCAGTTACTCAAAGAATCAGACATTCAAAATATCCGGTAGTTACATGTCCATTCAATTTAGCTTTAGGAGGAGGTTTTGAATTCTATGCTTGCTCTGCACATACTATTGCTGCTGGAGAGTTGTATGCTGGTCTTGTTGAAGCAATGCAAGGATTAATACCTGGAGCAGGTGGACACTTAAGAGTAATTCTTAATCTTCTTGAAAATAATGATGCAGCTAATTTCAATATGAATATTGGCCGTCAAGCTATTGGATTAATTAACCCAATGACCGTATCAAGGAGTGCAACTGATGCTTTGAAAAAAGGATGGTTAAGAAAATCTGATACAATAAGTATGAATTCAGAACATTTACTAGCTTTAGGTAAAAAGAAAGTTTTAGAACTTTCAGATAATGGATATGAACCTCCTAAATATCGAGACGATCTATCTTTGCCAGGCATGACACTAAGAACCATGGCTTCAGTTGGACTTAAGGCAATGAAAGCACAAGGGAAAATCTCTGATCATGATGAACTAGTAGCTTCTAAAACTGCTTATGTATTAAGCGGTGGCGATAAAGGAGGTTTAATGTCTAAAGTCGATGAACAATATGTCTTAGATATTGAGAGGGAGTGTTTTATGTCATTAGCTGGAGAGCCTAAGACGCAAGATCGTATTGCACATTTTCTAAAGACTGGAAAGCCATTAAGAAATTAAAATCTCTTTTATTTTTCTGTTAGATAAATAAGATTTTATTTTTAAAAGAGAATCGATATTCGTAAATTCCACACCGTATTCTACTAAAAGAATATGCTTAATTTGGAGAGTATTTATGGCAAAATGGTGTAAAAAAACATTCACTGAACACATCAATCAAACTTGTGAAAACGATGTAGCTATTAATTGTTTGCAATTGATAGATTTTTCTGAAAAAAATTCTGATGACATTACATGGGGAACTGGAGATGATTGCGGTACTATGACATTCAGATGTAATTCTGATTATGGACTTTTACCTTTATTTCGATTGTCTTCTAATGGCAAGATTAATCTTCAGTTAAATTTTCTAAGAAGTAAAAATTTACATAAACAAATATTAGAAGATATGATTGTAAAACTTGAATCTAATTTTCTGAGAGAATATGATCAGGAATCTTATCCATCTGATTCCTATGAAGAGATCGAAGATTTAATCTGTACACAGAATCAACTTGATACGTTTATCAAAACTATTGAAGGTTGTATTTATAGGTTAAAACAATAAATGAATTTGAAAATTAAATCTAAGAAGATTAATGACTTCACATATGAATTATCTATTCTAGCTGCATGGAAAGATATCAAAGACGACTTTGAGCTATGCAAAAAGAAAGTAGCAAAAAATATTAAGGTCGCAGGATTTCGAAAAGGAAAGATTCCAGATAATATATTAATGTCACAATACTTGGGTCAGATTGAAATGAATTTTGTACAAGACTTTTCAGAGAAATATTATATACTTGCTTTGCAAAAAGAAGAACTGAATCCTATTAATCAAGCTGCATTAAAAGATATAGATTTTGCATATGAAAAAGATTTTTCTTTTAAATCTGAATTTGAGATAGAGCCACCATTATCTGCTCCAAAGCTTAAAAAAAATATGGTCACAGTTGAAAAAACTAACTTTATATCGAATGAAAAAGAAGTAGAAGATACAATTAACAATATATTGAATTCTCAAAGTAAAACTGAGCAGATCGAAGAAGGTTCTTCTGAGGGTGATTTTATGATAGCAGATTTTCAAGAAATAGATGAATCTGGTATTGCTATTATCGGTAAAAAAGAGAAAAAATATATCGCTATAGGACAAGAGCCATTTATCAATAATAATAAAGATCTTTTATTAGATAAAAAGGTTGGTGATTCAGTAAAAATGACTATTGACCTAGGTTCTGGCCAAAAAGATTATAATATTATAATTGAGTCTATGCAGAGAAGGATTCCACCAAAACTAGATGAAGAATTTGTGAAAACAATGGATCCGAACTGTAAAAGTGTAGAAGAATGGAAGAGCAATATAGAGAAAAGCATTGCTCTAGAATACGAGAAGAAATCAGAAGAATTATTTAATTCAGCTATCATTGATCAGTTTATCAAATTAGTAGATCCGATACTCCCATCATCAATGCTAGAATCATATCTTAACAATATTGTCAATGAAGTTAAAACTAATCAAAATATGCAAAATATTGATGATGATAAAATCAAAGAGGAGTATAAGTTATTTGCAGAGAATAATTTAAAATGGTATTTGTTGAGAAAAGCAATGATTAAAGATTTAGAGATTTCTATTGATAAGAATGCGGTAGATAATTTTATAAAAGAAGCAATTGAAAAGAATGCTAATCAGAAAGCTGAGATTGAAAGATTCTATAAAAAAGAATCTAATAAAGCTAAACTTTCTGATGACTTATTGGATCAAAAAATACTAGATATGCTCAAAGAGCATTCTAAAGTCAAAGAGAAAGATACTAATACAGCAGACTTACATGCTGGACATAATCATCCGTAATTATTATGGGAAATTTTAGCGGTCTGGTAGGAATTTTTGCATTACTCTTCATTGCTTTCTTATTATCTGATAATAAAAAAGCAATAAATATAAAAACAGTTTCTATTGGGCTCATACTTCAATTTATTTTTGCTATCTTTATTCTAAAAACTCCCTTTGGAGCTCCTATTTTTAGTTTTTTAGATCAGGCAATTACCAAATTGATTAGTTTTTCTGATTCGGGTGCTAACTTTTTATTTACATCCTATGTAGATGGAGTAGGGTTTCATCCAGGTTTAATTAATTTTGCTTTTAAAACTTTACCAACAATTATTTTCTTCTCAAGCCTTGTTTCAGTTTTCTATCATTTTGGTGTTATACAGGCGATAGTGAAGTTTATTGCACGATCGATGCAAAAAACAATGGGAACTAGCGGATCTGAAACATTGAGTGTTGCTGGTAATATTTTTTTAGGACAGACAGAATCTCCATTAATGGTAAGACCTTTTATTGATAAAATGACCAAGTCAGAGTTGATGGCAGTGATGACAGGAGGATTTGCAACTGTGTCTGGAGGGGTGCTAGCAATTTATGTATCATGGTTATCAAATATTCCAGGTATTGCAGGACATTTATTGGCAGCTTCTGTTATGTCAGCTCCAGCAGCGCTTGTCATTGCTAAGATTATTTATCCTGAGATAGAAGAGTCTAGCACTATGGGTGATCTTAATATAGAGATAAAACAATCTCATACAAATGGAATGGAGGCACTCAGTACAGGAGCTACTGATGGACTAAAATTAGCAGCAAATATCGCTGCAATGTTGATTGCATTTATCTCATTTGTAGCAATGATTAATTTCTTTCTTTCTTTTTTAGGCACATCCATGGAGGCTATCTTTGGATTTATATTCAGACCTTTAGCATGGACAATGGGCGTTCCTTGGAGTGAAGCACAATTAGTAGGAATGCTAATGGGAAAGAAGATTGTCTTAACTGAACTCATTGCCTATGGAGATTTACAGAATATTATTACAGAGGGAATGATTTCTGAAAGAACTGCTATTATCTCTACATATGCTCTATGTGGATTCTCAAATTTTGGTTCTATTGGTATTCAATTGGGAGGCATTGGAGCAATGGCCCCAAATCGTAAAAAAGATCTAGCAAAATTAGTGACAAAAGCTATGTTTGGCGGTGCACTAGCTTCGTGGTTAACTGCCACAATTGCAGGCCTTTTAATCTAGTCATTTAAAAAAAATAATATTTTTTAATTTTTTAGTTGGTTATCTGTATAAACCGTTATAATTTGCGTGGCTTTTGCGTCAAAAAAATGCAAAAGAATTTTTTTAGTTATTTGAAAATTTACTATGTAGAACCTTTGTCTTTTAATCCTGTAGTCGATATACGAACAAACTTAAACAATACAATTGAGAGTTTGATCCTGGCTCAGGACGAACGCTGGCGGTGTGCTTAACACATGCAAGTCAACGAGAATTTATCTTCGGATAATAGTAAAGTGGCGAACGGGTGAGTAACGCGTAAATAACTTGCCTTGGAGATTGGGACAACATTGGGAAACCAGTGCTAATACCAAATAATGCAGCGGACCCTTCGGGGTATAGTTGTTAAAGTAGGCTTCGGCTTACACTTCAAGATAGATTTGCGTCCGATTAGTTAGTTGGTAGGGTAATAGCCTACCAAGACCGAGATCGGTAGCTGGTCTGAGAGGATGATCAGCCACACTGGAATTGAGATACGGTCCAGACTCCTACGGGAGGCAGCAGTGAGGAATTTTGCACAATGGGCGAAAGCCTGATGCAGCAACACCGCGTGATTGATGAAGTTTTTAGGAATGTAAAAATCTGTCGTAAGGGAAGAAATGTTTCGGATGTTAATACCATCCGTCATTGACGGTACCTTACAAGAAAGGACCGGCTAACTTCGTGCCAGCAGCCGCGGTAATACGAGGGGTCCTAGCGTTGTCCGGATTTACTGGGCGTAAAGGGTACGTAGGCGTTTTAATAAGTTGTATG
>Ga0208407_1000965_pt1:10000-13403 | contig 13403 bp, 8 predicted proteins | sample ETNtaG_9_FD_185775 | JGI IMG/M metagenome (GOLD analysis project Ga0208407, IMG submission 185775) | Marine microbial and viral communities from oxygen minimum zone, Eastern Pacific Ocean - ETNP201406SV69 (SPAdes) (version 2) | ecosystem: Environmental > Aquatic > Marine > Oceanic ...
TTTTAGAGATTGGTGGATTAGAATATTTAGGAAACGAAAAAGCAATTACGTTAATAGAATGGCCAGAATTAATTGCAGGTATTGATATAAGCAACAAAATCGAGATAAGATTTGAACATGTTTCTGATAATGAAAGGTTAATAAAGCTATAATGAATATTCTAGGAATCGAATCATCTTCAAAAGAATGTAGCGTTGCTATTACACATAACAACAAGACACATGAATTATCTGCACCAATAAATAATGATAGTGCTACTAGTTTGCCTATAATAACAGAAGAGTTGATTAAAAAACTTTCATTAAAATTTAGTGATTTAGATGCGATTGCAATATCAATGGGACCAGGATCATTTACTGGCCTTAGAGTTGCGCTAAGTTATGCAAAGGGATTGGCGGTTGCATTGGACATACCCATTATTCCAATATCTACTTTTGATGTGATATTATTTCCTCATATGAAAGATATAAAAGATAATTCAATTACTATCATCATACATTCACATGGCAGTACTGTTTACCATGCAAAATATATATTAAAGAAGAATGATTATACTCTAGAAACAGATCCTCAATCCTTATCAATTCAAGAGTTGTCAAAAGATAATAATGGAACAGTAATATATTATGGTCCAGAACATTTGATTGAGCATATCAATAATCTTTCAAAGAATATTTTTATTGCTCAACCATCAGTGAAAGATGTATTAGATATAGGGGAGAGTAATTTTGATTTGTTAAAAACAAAATCTATTAACAACTTAGTACCTAACTATATAGGATCATTCAATACAGGATAATAATGAATTGGTTTACAAGAAAAGATAAAAATATTCAAGATTCGAATAAAAAAGAATTGCCTAACGACTTGTGGAAAAAATGTAGTTGCGGTGAAATTCTTTATATTCCTGAATTAGAGACCGCCAATTCCATTTGCCATCATTGTAGTTTTCATTTTCCAATTTCTAGTCAACAATATCTTGATATAATGCTTGATAAAGAGCGTGAACATCTATTTGAAAATATTGTATCAACTGATATGCTCAATTTTAAAGCAAATAAGGCATATGAAGACATTTTGAAATCAGTGCCAGAAAATAAAGAGGCAGTAGAATGTTATTATGGCACAATTAATAGTAAGAATGTAGTAATTGCAATCATGAATTTTAAATTTATAGGCGGAAGTATGGGAAGCGCTGTAGGTGAAAAAATATCTAAGTCTATTAATTATGCATCAGATAAAAATTGTCCATTAATCATTTTATGTCAATCTGGTGGTGCTAGGATGCAAGAAGGTGCATTGTCATTGATGCAATTATCTAAAATTAGCACTCATTTAGCAAAATTTGCAAAGAAAGGTGGGCTTTATATTTCTATTCTTACCTATCCTACAACAGGAGGGGTTACAGCAAGCTTTGGAATGCAGGCAGATATTACTATAGCAGAACCAAAATCTTTAATTGGATTTGCTGGCCAGCGTGTAATTAAACAAACTACAAACCAAGAATTACCAGAAGGTTTTCAAACTGCAGAATTTCTATTAGAAAAAGGATTTATAGATTTAGTAGTGGATAGAAATAATTTAAAAGATAAATTAGATAACATATTATCTATCTTAAAATGAATAATAATACAATCATCATCCTAGACTTTGGATCTCAATATACTCAACTCATTGCAAGACGTGTAAGAGAAATCGGAGTATTTTCTGTGGTATTGCCCTGCGATGTATCTATAGAAAAAATTCAATCAATGAACCCTAGCGGTATTATTCTTTCTGGAGGACCAGAGACAGTAACACAGGCTAACACATCCAAGATTAATAAGGAATTGTTTAATTTTAAAACTCCTCTTCTAGGTATTTGTTATGGAATGCAGACAATAGCTCAAGAATTAGATGGAATAGTAATTAATTCAGATAAGAGAGAGTTTGGTCATGCTAGTATAAGAAAGTTAGAAGATTCAATTTTATTTGATGATGTTAATTTCAGTAATGATACTTTAGATGTTTGGATGAGTCATGGTGATAAAGTAGATCAATTGCCTAATAATTTTTCTGCGATAGCAGAATCTGATAATTGCGCCATTGCTGCTTTTCAAAATGTAGAAAAGTCATGGTTTGGATTACAATTTCATCCAGAGGTAACCCATACTGATCAAGGATCAAAGATTTTAAGTAATTTTGTTTATACTATATGTAAGTGTGAAAAAAATTGGGAGACATCAGATATTATAGAATCAATGGTTTCTTCTGTTAAAAATCAGGTTAATAATGATAAAGTATTGCTAGGCTTGTCTGGCGGTGTTGATTCTTCTGTTGTAGCTATGCTATTAGATAAATGTATCAAAGATAATCTAATTTGTATTTTTGTAGATCATGGTTTATTACGATCAAATGAAGTAGAAGAAGTGATGACTACTTTCCAGAATTTAGGTATTAATATTCAACTATCAGAAGCTAGCGATATTTTTCTTGATCGATTAAAAGGTGTTACTGATCCAGAAGAGAAAAGAGTAATTATTGGGAATACGTTTATTGACGTTTTTGAAAAAGAAGCAAAAAAGATTGATGATATTCAATGGCTTGCGCAAGGCACTATCTATCCTGATGTAATTGAATCATCTTCCGATGGACATAAATCTAGCGTAATTAAATCACATCACAATGTAGGCGGATTACCAGAGAGAATGAATCTTAAATTAGTAGAACCTATTAGAGACTTATTTAAAGATGAAGTCAAAAAGATTGGAAAAGAGCTTAATACACCTGAAAGTGTTTTAAAGAGACATCCATTTCCTGGTCCTGGATTAGGAATTAGAATTATGGGCGAAGTCACAAAAGATAGAATCGATGTATTACAAAAAGCTGATAAAATTTTTATTGATGAGCTAAAGAAAGCAAATTTATATGATTCTCTGAGCCAAGCTTTTGTTGTGTATCTTCCTGTAAAATCAGTAGGCGTTGTTGGTGATGAAAGAAGGTATGAAGATGTGTTGGCTTTAAGAGCAGTAGAGACTGTTGACTTTATGACAGCAACATGGGCTCATCTTCCCTATGAATTTATTGGAAAAGTTTCTAATCGTATTGTAAATGAAATCTCAACAGTCAGTAGAGTAGTTTATGATTGTACAGGTAAGCCACCAGCTACTATTGAGTGGGAGTAAGATGAGAAAAATTACAACTAGCATATTCTTTTTACTTTTCATAGGTCTGATAACTTGGCAGAATAGGGTTAATATTACTGTTTGGGCACTTCCAAAAATTTTAAATATTACAAGACCAGTTCTATCAGAAGGATCTTCAAATTGGGATCAAGGTCCTGCTATTAGAAATGTAGATGATACACGTCCTAATATCGTTTTGATTCTTGCAGATGATTTGGGATTCAATGATATATCTTTTT
>Ga0208407_1000969_pt1 | contig 13387 bp, 10 predicted proteins | sample ETNtaG_9_FD_185775 | JGI IMG/M metagenome (GOLD analysis project Ga0208407, IMG submission 185775) | Marine microbial and viral communities from oxygen minimum zone, Eastern Pacific Ocean - ETNP201406SV69 (SPAdes) (version 2) | ecosystem: Environmental > Aquatic > Marine > Oceanic ...
GAGAAATGAGGACAATAAGGTTATGGAGGCACTAGAAGAATTAATAACAATATCCAGAGATGCAGATATACCCGCAGAAATATATCACTTAAAAAGCTCTAGAAAAGCAAACTGGAAAAAAATAGACGATGTAATAAGAAGGGTAGAAGAGGTAAGAGAAGAAGGATTAAAAATTACAGCAGATATATATACATATAACGCAAGTTCTACAGGTTTAACTGGGGTTATACCTACCTGGGTACAAGAGGGAGGACACAGGGCATGGATTAATAGGATGAAAGATCCTAGTGTTAGAGAGAGATTGATGGAAGATATAAGAAAAGAATTATCAGAGCAACCACCAGAAGGAATTCTGATGGTAGGGTTTAGGACCGCTTCTATGTCTAAGAAATATTTAGCAAAAACTGTTGCAGAGGCAGCTGATATGAGAGGACAGAGCCCTGAGGAGGCAATTATTGATATGATAATAGAAGATGATAACAGAATACAGTGTATATACTTTAGTATGTCTGAAGAAAATATTAGAAAAAAAATAAGTTTACCATGGGTATCTTTCTGCTCTGACGCTGGAATCTACAGTGATATAAGTAAGAGTTTTAGAACTCATCCAAGAGCTTTTGGTAGCTTTATAAGAGTCCTTGGTAAATATTCAAGAGATGAAAATCTCTTTCCTCTTGAAGAAGGTATAAGGAGGTTAACAGGTTTTCCAGCAAGTAACTTAAAGTTAAAAGAGAGAGGGCTGCTTAAAGAAAATTATTTTGCTGACATTGTTATTTTCAATAAAGATGAGGTAAAAGATAATGCAACATTTGAGGAACCTCTTCAATTTGCAGAGGGGGTTAATCATGTGCTGGTCAATGGTGTACCTGTTCTATTAAATGGAGAACATACCAATAAATATTCAGGAAGATTTGTTAAAGGCCCAGGGTTCTCTTTAAATTAATTTTTTATTTTAGATAAATACCGTTCTAGATGCATTTCATTTAAATCATCCGAGTCCCCATATTTATTTCTCATCTCAACAAGCCTTTTGTGCATCATCTCTTTTATATTATCATACTCAGGGTCACCATAGATGTTATTCATTTCAGACGGATCTTCCTCGAGGTCATACATCTCCCACTCATCAATATCATAGTAGAAATGCATTAATTTATATCTATCTGTCCTCACACCATAATGCCTCTTGACCATGTGAACGGAAGGGTACTCATAGTAAGTATAGTAAATGGCATCTCTCCACTCGGAATGAGTTTGATTTACAATTTTCCTAAAAGATTTTCCTTGTAAATCTTTTGGTATTTTAATTCCCGCATAGTCTAAAAATGTTGGAGCAAAATCCAAATTTTGAATTAACTGATTTATTTCAGTCCCTCTCATAATTTCTTTAGGGTATCTCATTAGAATGGGAGTCCTGAGAGATTCTTCATACATAAATCTCTTATCATACCAACCGTGTTCACCCAGATAAAAACCTTGGTCAGATGTATAGACAACTATTGTGTTCTCAGATAAGTTATTAGAATCTAAATAATCTAAAATTTCTCCAACACCATCATCAATTGATTGGATAGTCCTAAGATAATCTTTTATATACCTATTAAATTTCCAAACAGCTAATTCTTTTCCTTCAAGATTCATTGATCTAAATAAATTGTTTTTAGGTGTATATGCATCAAGCCATTTAGTTCTTTGTTCTTCTGTTAATCTGCTTAGTTGTCTATCAAAATTTGTGTTTTCACCAGTGAATGGATCTGATAAAAATTTAAAATCATGACCCCAGTATCCGTGGCCATCTATCTTCATCTCTTGTTCTTTTGCTGCTCGACCTCTACCTTCATAATTATCAAAAAAATTTGAAGGTGGGTCAAATGTTTTATCGTCAAATAATGTTAAGTATTTTTCTTCTGTCATCCAGTTTCTGTGAGGAGCTTTTTGGTGATATAGTAAAAGAAAAGGTTTGTTTTGGTCTCTTTTGTTTTTTAACCAATCTAAACTTTTCTCAGTGGTTATAGGTGTGACATGACCTTCAATTTGAATGGTATCTCCATTTTCAATAAATACTGGATTGTAGTAGTGTCCTTGTCCTGGAAGAACCGACCAGAAGTCAAAACCTTGAGGTTCACCCCTCAGGTGTATTTTACCTACTAGTGCAGTTTCATAACCTCCCTTTTGGAGACTTTTTGCAAAATTTGGCTGATTCCAGTTGTATGGTTGAATATTATCAACTTTACCATTGATAAAACTGTGCTTCCCTGTTAACATCACCGCTCTGCTAGGTGCACATATCGAATTAGTTACAAAACCTTTATTAAATATTGCTCCCTCCTTAGCAATCCTATCTATGTTAGGTGTGTTATTTAAATTATGTCCGTATGCACTTACAGCCTGAAAAGCATGATCGTCAGACATTATAAATATGATATTTGGTTGCTCAACTTTAGTTGTACATGAAGAAAAACAGATGATTATTAGCAGGTAAATTCTAATGGATTTATTCATTATTTGTCATCTAATAAAGATATAAAAAATGCGTACTCCATAGCCGTTTCTTTATATGCTTCAAATCTTCCTGAAGCACCACCATGACCCGCATCCATATTGCAATACATTAAAAGCGGCTCTTTATTAGTTCTCATGTCTCTTAGTCTTGCAATCCATTTTGCAGGCTCAAAGTATTGAACCTGAGAATCGTGATAACCTGTTGTTATAAATATTGCGGGATAATCTTTTCTTTCCACTTGATCATAAGGTGAGTAGGATAACATATAATCATATGAATCTTTATTATTGGGGTTACCCCATTCATCATACTCAAATGTTGTGAGAGGGATATCTTCATCTAGCATTGTTGTTATAACATCCACAAAAGGCACACCTGCAACTATTCCTCGAAATAGTCCTGGTTCCATATTTGAAACAGCTCCCATTAATAATCCCCCAGCACTTCCACCCATGGCAAATAATTTATTTTCATTGACATATCCTTGTTTGACAAGAAATTTTCCAGCATCAATAAAATCATAAAATGTATTTTTCTTTTTGAACATTTTTCCGTCATCGTACCATGGTCTTCCTAGATACTGACTGCCTCTTATGTGTGCTATAGCATATACAAAACCTCTGTCTAATAGACTCAATCTAACTGAGCTAAAGCTAGCACTATTTGTTATTCCATAAGAACCATAACCATATAAAAGTAGAGGGTTTTGACCTTCATTAAACATATCTTTTTTATAAACTAATGAAATAGGTACTTTTTTACCATCTCTTGCTGTGGCCCAAACTCTTTTACTTTGGTAATTAGTCTTATCAAATTTACCTCCAAGAACTTCAGCCTCTTTCAATATTTTTCTCTCTTTTGTTACCATATCGTATTCTATTACAGAGTTGGGTGTGGTCATTGAGGAATAGTTATATCTTAATTTTTTTGTCTCTATTTGAGGATTTGAGCTTAAATAAAGTGAGTATGCTTCTTCGTCAAAATTTATGAAGTGTCTTCCCTTGCCATTCCATGGTCTAATATCAATCCTTCTTAATCCATTCTCTCTTTCTGAGACTACAAGAAAATCATCAAAAACTTCAATTTCCCCTAAAAGCACATCTTCTCTGTGTTTAATGTAATCTACCCAGTTTTCTGATCCTGTTTTTGATTCTGAGCAAGTCATTACCTTGAAATTTATTGCATCATCCTTATTTGTTGTAATAAACCATTTATCTTGGAAATGAGATATGGAATATTCTAAACCATTAACTCTTTCCTGAAAAAGTTTAAATTCCCCTTTTGGATTATCAGCATTTAAAACTCTGTATTCTTGTGATAGTGTTGCGCTTGATCCAATTACAATATATTTTTCAGTTTTTGTCTTGTATGAAAATACACTAAAGGTTTCATCTTCCTCGAAGTAAATTTCATTGCTAGTTCCATTTTCTCCTAATTCAAACCTCATTATTCTATCACTTCTTAGTGTCTCTAGGTTTTTATTGTTATAAAAAATTGTTTTGTTATCGTTTGCCCAGGTGATGGATCCAGAGGTATTTGAAAGATTCTTTTTTGAAATTATTCTTGAATCTAAATCCATAAAGTAGATAGTATATATTCTCCTACTTATAGTATCAACACTATAAGCCATTGTCTTATTGTCAGGGCTAATTTCAATAGTTCCAACTCTAAAATAATCGTAACCCTTAGACATTAAATTAGCATCTATTAGAATTTCTTCTATCCCCTCTAATGATTCTTTTTTACGACAGTATATTGGGTACTGCTTATCTTTTTCATATCTCGTATAGTAGTAGTAGCCATTGTCAAAGTATGGGACACTGCTGTCATCTTCTTTAATTCTTGATTTTATCTCCTGAAAAATTTCATCTTCAAGTGGCTTATAATCTTTCATAAATTCATTTCGGTAATCATTTTCTTCATTAAGATAATCGATCACATCTTCATCGCCTCTTTGATTAAGCCAATAATATTCATCTATTCTATCATCTCCATGAATTGATAGAATCTTCTCAATTTTCTTTGCTTTAGGTTCAATAAGTTCTTTTTTTTTCATATCACAAGAAATGATTAGTGTTAATATTAAAAATGTAATTTTTCTCATATGTTCTTTTCTATTAATAATATAAGTATATGAATTATTTTAATGTGAATCTCTTGAATTCTATCTGAATATCCAAAGTGAGGAACTCTTATTTCAATATCAGAAATTTTACCTAACTCTCCACCATCTTTCCCTGTTAGAGCAATCACTTTTATATTATTATTCTTAGCAAATTTTGCAGCATTAATAATATTATTTGAGTTTCCACTAGTACTAATAGCTAATAAAACATCTCCCTTTTTTCCAACTCCTTCGATATACTTAGAGAATATATGTTCAAAGCCATAGTCATTTCCAACACATGTTATGTGAGAAGGATCAGATATGGAGACTGCTGGGAGAGCTTGTCTCTCTTCTCTAAATTTCCCTGTTAGCTCTTCAGCAAAATGCATTGCATCACACATGGAACCACCATTGCCACAAGAGATAACCTTTCCGTCAGCTTTAATCGATTTTTTTATTTCTTTTGCTGCATCATTAATCTTCTCAAGGGTAGACTCATCATCCATAAACTTTTTAAGTAAGTCATGTGCCTCAAGTAATTCTCTTTTTATTTTTTCCATTTAACTCAAATTTTGCATTTTACTTAGTTTAGAATAAAAATCATCTTTTTTAATAAGTTCTTGATGACTTCCCATCTCTATAATTTTCCCATGATCGATCACTATTATTTTATCAACATTTTTTATTGTACTTAACCTATGCGCTATAATTATTGATGTTCTATCTTTCATGACTTCTTCTACAGCCTTTTGAACTGATATCTCGGATTTAGAATCTAATGAAGAAGTTGCCTCATCAAAAATTAAAATGGGAGGGTCTTTATAGATTGCTCTTGCAATACATATCCTCTGTCTTTGACCTCCAGATAATTTTAAACCCCTCTCTCCAATTTCTGTCTCAAATTTATCATCTAGATCCTCAATAAAACTATATGCGTTTGCAACCTTTGCAGATTCAATCATTTTCTTTTCGTCTATTTTGTCACTACCAAAAGTTATATTATTTCTAATACTATCATGAAAGAGCAAAGACTCCTGGGTAACAATTCCTATTAACTTTCTTATGTCATATGTATCATAAGTATTAATATTTTTACCATCTATCTTTATATCTCCAGACTTTGCTTTATAGAATTTTGAGAGGAGATCTATGATAGTTGATTTGCCACTGCCTGATGGACCTACAATAGCAATTTTATCTCCTTTATTGATTTTAAAACTAATGTTTTTCAGTACATTCTCATTTTTATAAGCGAAGTAAACACCTTCAAAAGATATAGAGTTTTTTATATCCTTAATTTTTTCTAGCCCTTTATCTTCTTCTCTAATTTCAACTTTGTCAATATATTCAAAAACTCTTTCAGCTGATGCTAAACCTCTTTGAACTGTATTAAATGTTGTAGTAAGTGCTTTAGCTGGTGGCAATACTTGAGAAAAAATAATTATAAATGCGATGAATTCTGATGCACTAATAGTTGAGGAATTATTAAGAACCATTTCACCACCTATAAGAAGTAGTAAGGCAACTGTTGCTATTCCGAGGAATTCAGTAATTGGGTTAGATAATTCAAATCTTTTATACATAGAAAGGTTTTGTTTTCCGTAGTCATTGACTTCATGTTTAAATCTATTTCTCATAAAGTTATTTGCCGTAAATAATTTAATTATTCTAATTCCATCTAATGTCTCATTGATAATATTGTTGATTTTTCCTAGAGCTTTCTGGCTAAACGCTGCCTTAATTTTTAAGTGTCTTGCAACTGTTGATATTAAGTATCCTGATATGGGTACAAGTACCAGAGTGTAAAAAGTAAGTTTAGTTGATATAGTACTTAAAATAAAGAATAAACCCAGAATAAAAGCTGGCTCTTTGAAAAGTACTGTTACAGAATTTATAACTGAGTTTTCAATCTGTTGAATGTCACTGGTTAGCCTAGATATGACATCTCCTTTCTTTTTATCTGTAAAAAAGTTGATTTTAAAGTTTATTATTTTGTCATATAATGAATTCCTTAAATTAGTAACAACTCTTACTCTAACTCTAGCAATCATTATGGCTGAAAAATACCTGAAAAGATTAGCTAAAAACACAGATGATAACATAACAAAACAGACAAATTTTAAGGCTTCTTGTCTACCATTATTTATAATTAATTCATTGAAATGAGAATAAAAAATATTTCTAACATACTCTATTGAGAACTCGAAACTTTTCATTTCACTCACTTTTTCTATATTATCTATCTTTACTTGATTAAATAAAACTTCAAGAAGTGGTATTAAAACTGAGTAATTTACCATGCTAAAAAGAATATATAAAAGCGTTAAAAGAAGGTATAAGGGTAGTATTTTCCCAAATGGACTCGCTTCTGATAGAATTCTTAGGTAAGTATTCATTTGGCTAAATTAAGAATAATATTTCACTCATTTTTTGTAAAAAAATAACATTTTGATAGCTTTGCAAACCTTTACATAAAAAAGAAATAATAAAATGAAGAAAGATATTCATCCAGAATACAATGAAGTTGTCTTCCAAGACGTTCAGAGTGACTTTAAATTTTTGACTAGGTCTACTATGACCTCAGAAGAAAAAATAAAGTGGGAAGATGGGAAAGAATACCCATTAATTAAGATCGAAGTTAGCTCTGCATCTCACCCATTTTATACAGGGAAGAAAATATTTGTCGATACCGCTGGAAGAGTTGAGAAATTTAACCAAAAATATAAGGCAAAACAGGCACAAAAGTCTTCTCCCAAAGAAGAGCCTGTTGTTGAAGAGACTAAAGTAGAATCTACTCCAGCAACTGAAGCTCCGGCTGCTACTGAAGAGGCACCTGCTACTAAGGAAGTTAAAGAAGAAGCTCCGGCTGCTACTGAAGAGGCACCTGCTACTGAGGAGGTTAAGGAAGAAGCTCCAGCTGCTACTGAAGAGGCACCTGCCACTGAGGAAGTTAAAGAAGAAGCTCCAGCTGCTACTGAAGAGGCACCTGCCACTGAGGAAGTTAAGGAAGAAGTTCCAGATGAAGAAGATAAAAAAAATGATTCTGAAGAAGAAACTAAAGAAAGTTAGTATTTATATGCACAAAAATTAAAAGTCTTCATTTCTTTGAAGACTTTTTTTTTATACTTGTTTTATAAAATTATGAGGTTTTCAGATATTCCAGGATTAGAGTCAGAGAAAGTAAGGCTAATTGATTCATTTAAGTCTAACGAAATTCATCATGCCATTTTGTTTAATGGGCAATTAGGTTCAGCAAATCTCTCGTTATCATTAGCATATGCATCATATATAAATTGTGAAAACAGAAATGAAAATGACTCATGTGGGAGTTGTCCTTCCTGCTCTAAAATGGATAGATTAATACATCCCGATGTAAACTATATTTTTCCCGTTGCACCAACTACAAAAATAATTAAAGAGGTTGTCAGTGATAAGTTTATTGAAGCTTGGAGAGCCTCAATAATTGAATCCCCATATTTAAGTGTTGATGATTGGTTCGAATCGTATGGTTTTGAAAATAAACAACCAAATATATCTAAAGACGAAGTAAGAAATTTAGTTAAGAAGTTGACACTTAAACCATTTGAAGCCAGATTTAAAATTAATATTATTTGGTTACCAGAGTACTTACACCTAAGCACCTCTAACGCTATGTTAAAAATTTTAGAGGAACCGCCAGGGGAAACTTTATTTTTTTTAGTTACAAATAATCATCAAAAACTTATTCAAACTATCAAATCTCGATTGCAAATGTTTAAAATTCGGAGATTTAGTGAAGACGAAATGAAAAGTTATTTGTCTAAGTATAATGATATTTCTGAAGTTGAAGTTGACAAGTCTATATATCTCTCTGATGGAGATATTAATAAGGCTGAAAAATATCTTAATATATCAGATGCTGAAGATCTAGAAAATTTAAAATTATGGATGAGAGCTTGTTATTCTAAAAACTTCTCAGAGATTAATAAACAAATTGACTGGTTTAATTTATTGTCTAAAATAAGAAAAAGAGCTTTTATGACGTACTCTCTAAAACTTATGCGTGAGGCATTAGTGTCAAATATTGATCATAACCTATCAAAGATTTCAGAAGACGAAAAAAGTTTTATAGATAAATTCAAATTGACATTAGACATTCCTTCTTTTGAAAAAATTATATTATCCATGGATGAGAGCATAAGATTCTTAGATAGAAATGCCAACCCAAAAATTTTATTCCTAGATTTGTCTATCAAAATTTCAGACCTATTTACTAGTAAGGTTAAAACTTAAGTTATGAAAAAACTTACATTTATTATTTTAATATTAATTCAATCGTGTGCTATGGACAAAGACGTTCTAATAACTATATCAACTCCATATGGAGATATGAAAGCAATACTTTATGATGAGACCCCTCTACATAAAAAAAATTTTATAGAATTAAGTGAATCTGGAAAGTTTGATTCTACAATTTTTCATAGAGTTATCGAAAGCTTTATGATTCAAGGTGGTGATGTTAATCTAATTGGAGACGATGAAATAGATTATACAATACCTGCTGAATTTAATGAAAACTTATTCCACAGAAAAGGTGAGATCGCAGCAGCTAGAATGGGAGACGATGTAAACCCTGATAAAGAGTCTAGTGGATGCCAGTTTTATATTGTACATGGTAAGGTTTATAAAGAGGAAGAATTGACACTTGACATAAATGCACTGTATGGAGGAGTCAAGAGATTGCTCCAAGAAGATGAGTATTCAGACATGAGACAAAAGTTTGTTGACGCCCAAAATGATCCCGAAGAAACTCAGAAACTTGCTATTTCTTTAAGTGAAGTTTGTGAGGAGAAGTATGGTATACAAATAAGAAAAAATATTTCAGATGATGTATTAAAGGCTTACACTACAGTAGGAGGTGTTCCTCATTTGGACGGCGCATACACTGTGTTTGGTAGGATTGTAGAGGGACTTGATATTATTGACAAGATTGCCGCTGTTAAAACGGGTCCTGCTGATAAACCTTTGGAAGACATACCTATGATATTCAAGATCAAGAAAATATCTAAGGCAAAGATAACTAAGGACTACGGCTACACTTACCTAAAATAATGAAGATTCTAGTAACAGGAGTTAATGGGTTAGTTGGAAATTCAATTATAAAATTATTGTCTAATACTCAGCACGAAGTATTTAAATCATCAAGAAGAGTTGAAGGACTTGCTGATCATAAAGTTGATATTACATTAAAAAATGATTTAGATCTTTTTTTTTCAAAATTTGATCCAGACGTGGTAATTAATTGTGCGGCAATGGCAAATGTTGATCTCTGTGAGTTAGAAAAAAAATCATGTGATGATGTAAACATAACTGGAATTAGAAATTTAGTTGATGTCTGTGCTAGATATAATTGTCATTTGACGCATATATCCACAGATTATATTTTTGATGGAAAAAAAGATTCTGGAATTTATCTTGAATCTGATACTCCCAGTCCTCAAAGTTATTATGCTAAAAGTAAATTAGAAGGGGAGAAAATAATAAACTCCTCTAGTATTAAATATTCAATTCTTAGGACAATATTGGTTTATGGAATTCATGAAAAATTAAATATTGTTACATTTATTAAGAAATCTTTAGAAGAAGGCAGAACAGTTAGTCTCGTTGATGATCAAATTAGAATGCCTACTTATGTAGATGATTTGTCAAGAGCATGCATAATTGCTTCTGAAAAAAAAGCTTCTGGAATTTTTAATGTGTGCGGATCCGAGCAGATGAGTTATCTAGAAATAGGTAAAAGGATTGCAGACCATTTTTCATTAGATAAAAACCTTATTAAACATGTTAAAACAAAAGATTTAAATCAGAAGGCAGAAAGACCTTTTAAAACCGGATTTGATTTAGAAAGGTCTATTAGATTCCTGGGGTATAACCCTACTAGTTTTAATAAATCTTTAGATCTAATGTTTAATGTCTCCTAGTTTGCTATAATTCGTTAAATTTACAATATGAATAAAATTTTCATCTTAGTTTTAATGTGCTTTTCATATAGCAGTTTCTCTCAACAGGTGATTTCTTCTGCAGGAAACACATCTGAAGCTGATGGATATATCTTGAGTTGGACTATTGGAGAGGGTGTTATATCCACTGTTGGATCTACTGAAACTGAGTTAACTCAAGGTTTCCACCAACCTCTTATCGTAGATGTTGTTCCTACCTCTATCGAAAAAAATTTATTACTTGAAATAAAGGCATTTCCTAATCCTACTTATGATAAGGTTATGTTTGAGGGTGGTGATCCAGTGGGAACTTACCACGTAAGAGTAGTAGACAAGCTTGGGAGAGTTCTTGAACAAAAGACCTTACCTTTCTCTGACCTTACCTTAGAAATGAAAAAATATAACAATGGATCTTATATCATTGAAGTCATTGAAGATAAGACCGGAAAGAGAAAAATTTTTAATATCATAAAAAGTCAGAGATAGATAGTTAAATAATTTACCTTAACTATTAGTACCGATAATTCGTTAATTTTATTCTATCTAAACAAATGCAAACTAAGTCTAAAGAAAAAATTAATATTGTAACATTAGGTTGTGCAAAGAATATTGTTGACTCTGAGGTTCTGCTTACTCAACTAAAGGGAAATGATAAGATGGCATATCATCAGAGAGATGACATAAACCCAGACATAGTAATAGTCAATACTTGTGGTTTTATCGATCATGCAAAACAAGAGTCTATCGACACTATTCTTTCTTATGCAAAAAAGAAAGAGACAGGAAGTATTAAAAAACTTTTTGTAACAGGTTGTTTATCTCAGAGGTATAAAGAAAACTTAGAAAAAGATATACCCGAAGTGGATGGCTTCTATGGGACAAGAGATTTACCTGAACTCCTTAAGAATTTTCAAGCAAAATACAGAAATGAACTCCTAGGAGACAGGGTAATTACTACGGATTCTCATTATGCGTATCTTAAAATTTCTGAGGGCTGTGATAGACCTTGTTCTTTCTGTGCTATTCCTATCATGAGGGGAAAACACAGGTCCAAGACAATAGAGGATCTGGTCTTAGAAACCAAAAACCTTGTTAAAAATGGAGTGAAAGAGATTATGGTAATTGCTCAGGACTCTACGTATTATGGATTAGATATATATGGGAAAAGAAAACTCCCAGAGTTATTAAAAACACTCTCTGATATAGAAGGTCTAGATTGGATTAGAGTGCACTACGCATATCCTTCAGGGTTTCCTCTTGAAATAATCAAAGTCATGAGAGACAGAGAAAATATATGTAACTACTTGGACATACCCCTTCAGCACGGGTCAACAGAAATATTAAAACTTATGAGAAGGGGAATTACTAGAGAGAAGACAGACGCTCTAATTAAAGATATTAGAGATATCAATCCTGAAATTTCAATTAGGACTACGCTCATTGCTGGACATCCTGGAGAGGAAGAAAGACACTTTCAAGAAATGTATGAGTTTGTTGAGAGAAATAGGTTTGATAGATTAGGAGTATTTACCTATTCGCATGAGGAAGGAACTCATTCTCACTCATATGAAGATGATGTCCCTGAAACACTTAAGAGGAAGCGATATAATCAGATAATGTCACTACAACAGGACATCTCTCAAGAATTAAATAATAATAAAATAGGCAAAACATTTAAAGTATTAATTGATAGAGGTGATAAAAATAATTATTTTGGTAGGACTGAGTTTGATTCACCTGAGGTTGACAATGAAGTAATAATCCCTGCAGAAGATTTTCATCTTAGAGTTGGAGAGTTTTATGATGTTCAGATAACCTCAGCAAGTGACTACGATTTAATTGGAGAAGTTATAAAATGAAGAAAGAGACTATAAGTTTTCAGGATACGGGAAATTTTTCTAAAAAATTTCTGGATTTCATTCAAGGAAAGAAAAAAGAAGATTATTTTCCTGATGAAAAAAACATTATACGTGGAATTAAAAAAATTAATTTTAGCACAGATAAAAGAAAAACACTTCACTCTGAAATAACCTCTCAATATAGGTCTCTAGAACTGAGTGATAAGCTCACTAACAATATAAAACTACTTTTATCAGATAACTCTTACACTGTAACTACTGGACATCAGTTAAATGTATGTACTGGTCCGCTTTATGTTATTTACAAAATAATATCCACTATCAAGTTAGCCGATAGTCTATCTAAAAAACATCCAGATCATAATTTTATTCCAGTTTATTGGATGGCGTCTGAAGATCATGATTTTGATGAGATAAAATCTTTTTTTAGTTTGGGAAAGAGCTATAAATGGGATATTGATACTTCTGGACCAGTGGGGGATATTAATCCTAAATCCTTTGCTAAGATTTTGGAAAAAGAACCATCAGTCCCTAGTTTTTTTATAGAAGCTTATAACTCTAGTGAATCTTTGTCAGATGCTGTAAGGAAATATATGAATTTTCTTTTTGGTGAAATGGGGCTTGTCGTGCTAGACCCTAACTCTCGAAATTTTAAGAAATCTTTTATGGATATTATAGAAGATGATATTATTAATAATTCAATATTTAATATTGAGAAGTCTTCTGAAGATAAATCCGATGTGCTAGTAAGAAAAATTAACTTCTTTTTTCAAGATTCAAAATTTAGAGATAGGATAGAGAAAGATAAAAATTATAAAATTCTTTCAACCTCTAAGTCTTTTGATGAAAATGAGATGAAAAAATTAGTACACTCATCTCCAGAGAATTTTAGTCCTAATGTCATATCTCGTTGCCTTTTTCAACAGTCTATATTACCTAA
>Ga0208407_1000976_pt1 | contig 13355 bp, 10 predicted proteins | sample ETNtaG_9_FD_185775 | JGI IMG/M metagenome (GOLD analysis project Ga0208407, IMG submission 185775) | Marine microbial and viral communities from oxygen minimum zone, Eastern Pacific Ocean - ETNP201406SV69 (SPAdes) (version 2) | ecosystem: Environmental > Aquatic > Marine > Oceanic ...
CTAAACCAATAGCTTCATGCGCTATGCCAGCTACAGAAGGCATGAACATTAAAACAAATACTCCTTTTGTTGAAAAAGCTAGAAAAGGTGTGATGGAGTTTCTATTAGCTAATCATCCATTAGATTGTCCAGTTTGTGACCAAGGAGGTGAATGTGACCTTCAAGATCAATCAATGTTTTATGGTGTAGATAAGTCAAGATTTAAAGAAAATAAAAGAGCAGTCCCTGAAAAGAATATGGGTCCTCTAATTAAAACTCAAATGACAAGATGTATTCATTGTACACGTTGCGTAAGATTTGCAACAGAAATTGCTGGAGTACCAGAAATAGGCGCAATTGGTAGAGGAGAAGATATGCAAATTACAACTTATTTAGAAAAGTCAATGCAATCTGAGTTATCAGCAAATGTTGTTGATCTTTGTCCTGTAGGAGCGCTTACTTCTAAACCTTACGTATTTGAAGCACGTCCATGGGAATTAAAAAAAACAGAAACTATTGATGTAATGGATGCTATTGGTTCAAATATTAGAGTTGATACTTATGATTGGGAAGTAAAAAGAGTTCTTCCGATTATAAATGAAGATATTAATGAAGAGTGGATTTCAGATAAAACTAGACATGCCTGCGATGGGTTACTTCACCAAAGATTAGACACACCATTTATAAAATATAATGGTAAATTTGAAAAAGCATCATGGGAAGAAGTTTACAAAATTATTCAATCTAAATTTGAAAATACTTCTAAAGAAAAAATTTGTGGATTTGTTGGAGATTTAACAAATATGGAAACAAGTTATATATTTAAAGAATTTTTTGACCGAACATTAGACACTAAAAATTATGAATCTAGATCAGATAACAGGTTTGTAAATATTTCTAAAAGAGAAAATTATCTATTCAATTCTTCTATAAATGGAATTGAAGAGTCTGATTTAATTTTATTGGCTGGAGTAAACCCAAGATATGAAGCAACTATTTTAAATGCTAGAATTAGAAAAGCATATTTAAATAATAATACCAAAATAATTTCATTAAATGATGTTGGTGATTTAACTTATCCATATCAAAGTTTAGGTAGTCAAACACAAACACTAAATAATATTTTTGAAGGAACTCACGAAATATCTAATGACATTATTAATTCAAAAAAACCAATGATAATAATCGGCGAGTCTTTATTGAGATTAGAATCTTCAGAATTTTTATTTAATAAAGTAAAAGAATTTTTAATAGAAAATAATAAAATTTCTGATAATTGGAATGCTTTAAATATTTTGTCGTGTGATGCATCAACAGTAGGAAATTTTGATCTAGGTATAATCAATAATCATAAAAATTTATTAAATGATTTAAAACAACATAAATTTGAAATTGTGTACTTAGTAGGTCAAGATAATTTAGATTTTGATAAAAAAGATGAGTTCATTATTTACCAAGGTAGTCATGGCGATAAAGGAGCTGAATGTGCCGACATTATATTGCCAGGTGCAGCTTATACTGAACAAGATGGATATTTTACAAATCTAGAAGGAAAAATTCAAAAAGCTTATAAAGCATCATATCCACCAGGTGAAGCAAAAGAAGATTGGCAAATAATTAATGAACTTGCTGAATACATAAATAATAGAAAATTATTTAATGATAAAGATGAATTAGAAAGCAGTATGTTTAATTACTTAAATTTACAAAGAGAAAAACAAACAAATGAATTAAAAAATTCAAATAAAGAATTTCAAAATCAAAAATTAATAATCAATGTTAAAGATTATTATTTTTCAAATGTTATTACAAGGTCATCGAGAACAATGGTTGAGTGCAATAACTCTAAAGAAAAATTGAAATCTACAGGTACTGAAGGGTAACATGGAATATGTATATATAGTTTTTCAAGAAGTTTATAAAATTTTATTTTTATTAGTTCCCGTTTTAGTTTCTGTCGCATTAATTGTGTGGCTTGACAGAAGAGTTTGGGCATTTGTTCAAAAAAGACAAGGACCAAATGTTGTTGGGCCTTTTGGTTTATTACAATCACTTGCTGATGCTTTAAAATATATTTTTAAAGAAATTATAATTCCTTCAAGTTCAAATAAGGTAATTTTTATATTAGCTCCAATTGTTACTATGACACTAGCATTAGTAGCTTGGGCTGTTATTCCATTTAGTGCTACCCAAGTATTAGCTGATATTAATGTTGGAATACTTTATCTATTCGCGGTTTCTTCTCTTGGAGTCTATGGAATTATAATGGGTGGCTGGGCTTCAAACTCAAAATATCCTTTTTTAGGTGCAATTCGATCTGCTGCACAAATGGTATCATATGAGGTTTCAATAGGAGTAATAATTATTAATGTTTTACTTTGTGTAGGATCTTTAAATCTGAATGATATTGTTATTGCCCAACAAAATTTGTGGTTCATTATTCCACTATTTCCAATGTTTGTAATTTTTTTTATTTCTGCGTTGGCCGAAACCAACAGACCTCCATTTGATTTACCTGAAGCAGAAGCTGAACTAGTAGCTGGCTATCAAACAGAATATTCTGGCATGATGTATGCAATGTTTTGGTTAGGTGAATATGCTAATATTTTATTAATGTGCGCAATGGGAGCAATATTATTTTTAGGGGGATGGTTATCCCCAATAGAAGTTTATCCGTTCACACTTGTACCAGGAGCAATATGGTTAATATTAAAAATTTTATTTTTGTTTATTTTATTTGCTTTAGTTAAAGCTATTGTGCCAAGATATCGATATGATCAATTGATGAGACTTGGTTGGAAAGTATTTTTACCACTATCATTAACCTGGGTAGTGCTTACAGCTAGTTATTTATTTTATTTCAACCTTTTACCAGTAAATCAATAATGAAATTATCTAGATTTTTTAAAACTATATTAATGACAGACTTTATTGGTGGTTTGTTAATTGCAATTAAAGAATTATTTAAATCAAAAAAAACAATTAATTACCCGTTTGAAAAAGGAAAAATAAGTCCACGATTTAGAGGCGAACATGCACTCAGAAGATACTCCAATGGAGAAGAAAGATGTATTGCCTGTAAATTATGTGAAGCTGTCTGTCCAGCGCAAGCTATTACTATTGAGTCAGCAGCTAGAGTAGATGGAAGTAGAAAAACTACAAGATACGATATTGATATGATGAAATGTATTTATTGTGGTTTATGTGAAGAATCTTGCCCTGTTGATGCAATCGTTCAAGGTCCAAATTTTGAGTTTTCAACAGAAACAAGAGAAGAACTATATTATACAAAAGAAAAACTTTTAGACAATGGTGATAGATGGGAAAATATATTAGCAGCTAATATTAAAGTTGATAATCCTTACAGGTAAATCTATGATTGCTCATTCAATTTTCTTTTATACATTTTCATTTATAGCTGTCATTTCGGCAATCATGGTTACAGCTTCAAAAAATACTGTTCATTCGGTTTTTTTTCTAATTTTAGATTTTATTAGCATATCATGCCTTTTTATAATGATAGGTGCTGAATTTTTAGGAATGATAATGTTAATTGTTTATGTTGGAGCAGTTGCTGTTTTGTTTTTATTTGTAGTAATGATGTTAAATGTTGCTCAACAAAAAAACCAATGGTTTGCAGGACAAGAAAGCTCCAATCATATTCCTGTTGGTTTAATTATAGGTACATTAATTTTTTTTGAAATTATAATTGTTATTGGTGGGTGGAAATACAAACCAGAAATTTTTGATATTAATAATTCAATTGCTCAAACAAGTGTTAGCAACACTCATTCATTAGGTCAGATTTTATACACCGATTATATTCATGTATTCCAAATAAGTGGCATGATCCTTTTAGTAGCCATGGTTGGCGCTATTGTACTAACATTTAGACAAAGATCTGGCGTTAAAAGACAAAGTTATATTAAGCAAATATCTAGAGAAAGAGCTGAAGGTGTTGAGGTGCTAGAAGTTCAAAGTAATAAAGGAGTTAAAATTGATGATTGATATAGGTTTAGGACATTATTTAACTCTAGGTGCTGTAATTTTCTCAATTGGTATAATTGGTATCTTTCTTAATAGAAAGAATATCATTGTTATATTAATGAGTATTGAGTTGATATTGCTTGCTGTGAATATCAACCTAGTAGCTTTTTCAATTTATTTAGGTGATTTGGCAGGACAAGTTTTTACTCTATTTATCCTTACCGTTGCAGCCGCAGAGGCAGCCATAGGACTAGCAATCATAGTTGTATATTTTAGAAACTCTGGAACTATAAGAGTTGAAGAAATAGATAAGTTGAAAGGATAATCGTGGAATTATTAATTATATTTCTTCCACTTGTTGCTTCAGTTATTTCAGGTTTTTTTGGAAGATATATAGGTGACAGAAATTCTGAAATAGTAACAAGCGCACTTGTTTCAATTTCAGCACTCTTATCAATTCATGTTCTTTATCAAGTAATTGTAAATCAGTATGAAGAAAATATTGTTATAGCAACTTGGATAAATTCTGGGTCCTTAGACGTTAATTGGTCAATGTTAATTGATCCATTATCAGCCGTGATGTTAGTTGTAGTTACGTCAGTATCTTCTTTGGTACACGTATATTCTATAGGTTATATGTCTCATGACCCCCATAAGCCAAGATTTATGGCTTATTTATCTTTATTTACTTTTGCAATGTTGATGCTTGTAACTTCAGATAATTTCATTCAATTATTTTTTGGTTGGGAAGGTGTTGGTCTTTGTTCATACTTCCTAATTGGTTTTTGGTTTAAAAAAGAAAGTGCAAATACTGCAGCAATTAAAGCATTCGTTGTAAATAGAGTAGGTGATTTTGGTTTTGCATTAGGAATTTTTTTAGTTTTCTATTTATTTGGAACTGTAAATTATTCAGAGGTGTTCCAGCAAATTCCAACAATTGTTGATAAAAGTTTATCGTTTTTAGGTTTTGAAGTTAAAGCAATAGATTTAATTTGTTTACTTTTATTTATTGGGGCCATGGGTAAATCTGCACAAATATTACTTCACACCTGGTTACCTGATGCTATGGAGGGTCCTACACCTGTATCAGCACTGATTCACGCTGCAACAATGGTAACAGCAGGAGTATTTTTGGTTGTAAGATGTTCCCCAATTTATGAATACTCACCTTTAATTTTGAATTTGATAACTATTGTTGGAATGACAACTGCATTTTTTGCAGCAACTGTAGCATTAGTTCAAACAGATATAAAAAAAATCATAGCTTATTCAACATGTAGTCAGTTAGGTTATATGTTTTTTGCTGCTGGTGTAGGAGCTTACAATGTTGCTATGTTTCATTTATTTACCCACGCTTTCTTTAAAGCTTTATTGTTTTTGGGATCTGGCTCTGTAATTCACGCTTTTAAAGATGAACAAAATATAAATAATATGGGAGGTGTATGGAAAAAATTACCATATACGTATGCTTTTATGATTATAGGAACTTTGGCATTAACAGGGTTTCCATTTTTATCAGGATTTTATTCCAAAGATGCAATCATTGAATTTGCATATTTAAGAGGTAATACAGTTGGCTATTATGCTGCTGGAATTGGTGTAATTACTGCATTTTTAACATCTATTTATTCATGGAGACTAATCTTCAAAACATTCCATGGTGATTATAATAATAAAGATATCAAAATAGAGGAAACTCATGAATCTCCCTTGGTCATGCTTATTCCTTTATTTATTCTATCAATAGGAGCAGTATTTGCAGGTTTTTTATTTAAAGGACTTTTTATTGGTCATGGTGGTGATAATTTTTTTTGGGCAGAGTCGATAAAGTTTATAGAACCTTTGAGTATGGAACATCCACCTACGTGGTTTTTGCTTTTAACACCTTGTTTGGTTTTATTATCTATTCCAATTGCCTATTACTTATTTTTTAAGAATAAAGAATTACCTAATTCAATAGCATCAATGAACAAACCTTTGTATAATTTTTTAGTTAACAAATGGTACTTCGATGAGTTGTATGATGTGTTATTTATCAAATCTTCAAAAAAAATAGGTTTATTTTTATGGAAATTTTGTGACGAGACTATTATTGATGGTTTTGGCCCTGATGGAATATCTTCTTTTATAAAAAAATGTTCAATTAAAGCAACTAAATTTCAAAGTGGTTTTATCTATCAATATGCATTTGTAATGTTGTTAGGTTTTTCTGCTTTACTAACCTTTTTGATAGTTAAATAATGAATTTTCCCATTCTTTCATCTTTAATATTATTGCCAATAGTCGGTGCTTTATTTTTATTTTTTACTAAAGATAAAGAAGGAAATAATTTAACAGCTAAATATGTAGCTTTATTTACTACAGTTGTTAATTTTTTAATCTCGATTTACCTGTGGATTTCTTTTGACCAATCTACATCTAGCTTTCAATTTATAGAAGACAGAACATGGATTGAAGGGTTTATAAATTACAAAGTTGGTATTGATGGTATCTCAATTTTATTTATTATACTAACCACGTTCATTACACCTTTATGCATTATTTCAGTAAATAATTCTGTTAAAAATAGATTAAGAGATTTTTTAATTGCCATACTAATCATGGAAAGTTTTATGATTGGTGTTTTTTGTGCACTTGATTTGGTGGTATTTTATTTATTTTTTGAGGCTGGATTAATTCCAATGTTTTTAATTATCGGTATTTGGGGAGGACCAAAGAGAGTTTATTCAGCATTTAAATTTTTTTTGTATACATTGCTAGGTTCTGTTTTGATGTTGGTTGCAATAATTTCAATTTATTGGATTGCAGGCACAACAGATGTAATTCAACTTTACGAACTTGGTATAGATGCAAAATATCAAAATCTCTTATGGCTAGCATTCTTTAGCTCTTTTGCTGTTAAAACCCCTATGTGGCCAGTACATACTTGGTTGCCAGATGCTCACGTTGAAGCCCCGACAGCAGGATCAGTATTGTTAGCAGCAATATTGCTTAAAATGGCAGGTTATGGGTTTATAAGATTTTCATTAGGACTTTTTCCTGATGCTTCAGAAATATTTACTCCTTTAATTTACACACTAAGTGTAATTGCGATCGTTTTTACATCTTTAATAGCTTTAATGCAGGAAGACATGAAAAAACTTATAGCTTATTCTTCTGTTGCTCATATGGGGTTTGTTACATTAGGTATTTTTACTATCCAACAACAAGGTATTGAAGGAAGTATAATACAAATGATTAGCCATGGTTTAGTTTCTGCTGCATTATTCTTATGTGTTGGTGTAGTTTATGATCGAATGCACTCAAGGTTGATCAGTTCATATGGTGGTATAGTTACAATTATTCCAAAATATTCAATTTTGTTCATGTTATTTACATTAGCAGCCCTAGGACTACCTGGGACAAGTGGATTTGTTGGAGAATTCCTAATATTAATGGGTGCATTTAAAGATAATTTTTTAGTTGCTGTAATAGCTAGTTTAGGAGTAATTCTCGGAGCCGCATACATGTTGTGGCTTTATAAAAGAGTTGTTTTTGGAAAATTAATTAATACAGACTTAAAATCAATGGTTGATCTTAATAAGTCCGAATACTTCATATTAACTTGTTTAGCAATTCCAACTTTGTTTTTTGGAATTTATCCAGATCCATTAATTAACACAATTGAGGTATCTGTTAACGATTTAATAAACATGTACAATATAAATTTAAACAATAACTAATATGGAAAATCTAAATTTAATATTACCTGAAATATTTATATCCCTTTCAATTATGTTTTTATTAATATTGGGCGTTTATAAGAAAGAAGGATCAAAATTAACTTTCAATATCTCTCTGTTAGTACTTCTGATAACTGCAGTTATTACTTTCAATGAAACTTTTGCTATAAGCAGAACTACATTGTTTAATGATAGTGTTGTCATCGATTATATGGCATCATTGATGAAAATCATTACACTCCTTGGTGCTTTTTTAGCTTTAATCATTTCATCAAGTTATCTTAAAACATTTAAGATATTTAAGATTGAATATCCTATTTTAATTTTAAGTTCAGTTCTAGGAATGATGGTGATGATTAGTTCAAATGATCTTATGGTGTTTTATATGGGTCTTGAATTGCAATCATTAGCTTTATATGTTTTAGCTACTTTTAACCGTGATCAGTTAAAATCGTCAGAAGCAGGACTAAAATATTTTGTTCTTAGCGCACTATCTTCAGGTTTACTTTTATATGGATGTTCTTTAATTTATGGTTTTTCAGGATCAACCAATTTTAATATTATCTCAAATCAATTGAATTCAAATGAATATGTTTTAACTTTTGGAATTGTTTTTATTCTTGTTGGACTTGCATTTAAGATTTCTGCTGTTCCTTTTCATATGTGGGCGCCAGATGTTTATCAAGGTTCACCTACAACCGTTACATTATTTTTTACAATGGTTCCAAAAATTGCAGCTTTAACAGTTTTTATAAGATTTTTGTATGTGCCATTTTTAAATTTAATTGATCAATGGCAAATGATAATAATTTTCTTATCAATAGCCTCTATGGTTTTTGGAGCAGTTGCTGCAATAGGACAAACTAATATTAAAAGACTAATAGCCTACAGTTCTATTGGACACATTGGCTATACATTGGCTGGTTTAGCTACAGCATCAAATGAGGGAATTCAAAGTTCAATAATTTATATTTCAATATATCTAGTTATGAATTTAGCTCTTTTCTCTTGTTTATTGATGTTAAGAAGAAAGGATCAATATTATGAGGATATTGATAATCTTTCAGGATTATCAAAAAACCATCCTTTATTATCTTTATGTTTACTTGTAATATTGTTTTCTTTAGCGGGTATCCCACCTCTAGCTGGTTTCTTTGCAAAATTTTATGTTTTTAAAGCTGTATTAGAACAATCCATGTATTTCCTGGCTATAGTAGGATTGTTATCTACAGTAGTTGCAGCTTTTTACTACTTAAGAATTATAAAAGTAATTTATTTTGATAAAGAAAAAGACAAATACGATACTGATCATAGTTTTTGGTTAAAATTTTCACTTACAGTTTCAACGATATTAATTCTTTTATACTTCATATTCCCAAGTCAGTTAATAGAGGTTGTGTCAAGAATTAATATTATTTAATGAAGTTTAAAAAATTTAAATTTAAAAAAATTAAAAGCACCAATAATACCGCCATAAGAATTATTAAAGAAACCAATTTCAACTTAGGTATGGTTGTTGCTGAAACACAAGAAAAAGGCAGAGGACAGTATGGAAGAAAATGGATTTCTTCAAAAGGAAATTTATTTGTCTCTTTTTTTAATGAATTAAACAAAAAAAATCTAACCATCAGTGCTATAACTAAAATTAATTGTCTTTTAGTTAAAAAATTACTTTCTAAATTCACAAGAAAAAAAATTTTATTTAAGAAACCAAATGACTTACTAATTGATAAAAAAAAAATTAGTGGAATTTTACAAGAGGTTATATTTGCAAAAGATAAAAAATTTTTAATTACTGGAATAGGCATAAATATTATAAAAAATCCAAATATCAAAAATTATCTAGCTACAAACTTGCAAGAGGTAACTAAAAAAAGTATTAGTAAATTAGATGTTGAAAATAAATTAAAAAAAATTTTTGAAAAAAATTTGTCAAAACTATATAAAATTAAATAATGTATATTCTAGGTGATATTGGCAATACGGAAACAAAGCTGTGTCTTGTTTCTCAAAAAAATAAAATTTTAAAAAAAATTACATTTTTATCTAAATCTGTTAATAACAAAAAGCTAAATAGTTTATTTAAAAAAAATAAAATTCAATTAAATAAAATAGAAAAAGTTTTATTCTGTAGCGTTGTACCCAAAACATTTAGCATAATTAAAAATTTTTTATCAAAAAAAGTTAAATCAAAATGTTTTGAAGTTAAAAACTTAAACTTAAAATCACTTATAAAAATAAAAGTGGACTATAAACAAGTAGGTTCAGATAGAATTACTAATGCAATTAGTTTAATGAATAACAAGAGTAATTTTATTATTTTAGATTTTGGAACAGCAACAACTTTTGATGTTCTAATTAAAAATATATATTATGGAGGAATTATTGCACCAGGTGTGAAATTATCTCTTAATACTTTGTCTGATAAAGCAACTTTAATTCCACAAATAGATTTAAAAAAAATAAATAAAGTAATAGGAAATAATACAATCACAGCTGTAAGATCTGGTTTTTTTTGGGGATATGCTGGTTTAATTGACAATATTATTAATTTAATTAAGAAAGAGACCAAAAAATCTTTTAAAGTAATTATTACTGGCGGATTTTCAAATTTATTTAAAAACTCAATTAAAACGAAAGCAAATCATAACCAAGATATTACAATTAAAGGTCTAATAAAGATTTCAAAATTAATTAAATAATATGAAAGACGAACTATTATTTTGTCCATTAGGTGGATCAGGTGAAATAGGCATGAACATGAATTTGTTTGCCTATGGAAAACCAAGTGAGCATAAATGGATTATGGTTGATATCGGTGTTACGTTTGCAGATGATACACTGCCTGGAATTGATTTAATTTATCCTGACCCAGGCTTTATTGTCGATAAAAAGGAAGATCTATTAGCAATAGTTCTTACCCATGCACACGAAGATCATATTGGGGCTATTGCTCATCTTTGGCCTCAATTAAAATGTAAAATATTTGCAACACCATTTACATCTGTTTTAATTAAAGAAAAATTTAAAGAAAAACATATTGATATAACGAGTTATTTAAATGTAGTTGAGTTAAATGGAATAATCGATCTAGATCCATTTAAGATTGAATACATTACATTAACACACTCAATTCTTGAACCTAATGGTCTTAGAATAGAAACACCAGCGGGTGTGATTTTACATACTGGAGATTGGAAGATAGATCCAGAACCTTTAATTGGCAGTAAAATTAATTCTAATCGTCTTAAAGAAATAGGTAGTGAAGGTGTATTAGCCATGATCTGCGACTCTACAAATGTATTTAGTATGGGAAAAGCTGGCTCAGAATTAGATGTTAGAAAAAACATGCTAAATATTATGAGTAGCTTAAAGAAAAGAATTATAATTGCCTCTTTTGCTTCAAATGTTGCAAGATTAGAGACAGCATTTTATTGTGCAGAAAAAACAGGCCGTCAAATATCTTTAGTTGGTAGATCGATGCATAGAATTTTTAAAGCTGCAAAACAATGTGGATATTTAAAAAATGTAATTGAACCAATCGATCCACGTGAAGCTAAAAATATTTCAAGAGATAAAATTGTTTATCTTTGTACAGGAAGTCAAGGTGAGCCAATGGCAGCATTAATGAGGATTGCCAAATATACTCATCCAGATGTTTTTATTGAAAAAGATGATACTGTTATATTTTCATCAAAAATAATTCCTGGGAATGAAAAAAAATTATATAATCTTCAAAATCAATTAGTTAAAGATGGAATTGAAGTTATTTCTGAAGAAAATGAATTTGTCCATGTTTCGGGACACCCAAATAGAGAAGATCTTAAAGAAATGTATGAATGGGTGAAACCTCAATGTGTTATTCCAGTACACGGAGAACATCGACACATGATAGAACATATTAAATTTGCAAAAGAAATGAATGTTTCAAATCCTGTTCAAGTTCAAAATGGAGATATAGTTAAATTATATCCTGGTAATCCCGAAGTATATGATAAGGCTCCAAGTGGCAGACTTTATCTTGATGGCAGTGTAAGTGTTGTTGAAGACTCACAATCTATTAAAGATAGAAAAAATTTAAGTGCTAATGGATATATAGAAGCTACTATTATGATTACGCCAAAAGGAAATATTCATAAAAGACCTATATTAACTTTTAGAGGCTTACCGATAGATGATGTAGAGGAATTTGTATATGGTTTAGAGGATGAGATTGAAGATATCACAAGAACTTTTAAACTAGGAAGTAAACAGCAAGAACATAATTTAATAGATGCTCTTAAAATTGCATGTAGAAAATTTTCTAAAGAAAAAACAGGAAAAAAGCCTTTTACAAACATTAATTTAGTTCAAATTTAATGAGCATAACTGGATTAGCTGTAATTTATATAATCTTCTTATTAATTAAATTTGAATATTTGAATTTAAGAAATATTATAAATTAAGATGTATTTATCAAAATCATTTATACCAATATTAAAGAATAATCCTTCAGAGGCAAAAATTAAATCACATCAATTAATGCTAAGAGTTGGTATGATCAAACAGGCATCAGCGGGTATTTACTCATGGTTACCATTAGGTTTCAAAGTTATGAAAAAAATTGAAGCAATTGTTCGAGAAGAGCAAAATAAAATAGGTGCTCAAGAAATTTTGATGCCAACAATACAATCAAGTGAAATTTGGAAAGAAAGTGGTCGATACGATGATTATGGAGAAGAGATGCTCAGAATTAAGGATCGTCAAAACAGAGAAATGTTATATGGACCAACAAATGAAGAACAAGTAACTGAAATTTTTAGATCATCATTAAAATCATATAAATCATTACCTCAGCTATTATACCACATACAATGGAAATTTAGAGATGAGATAAGACCAAGATTTGGAATTATGAGAGGAAGAGAATTCTATATGAAAGATGCATATTCTTTTGATGTTACAGATGAAGATGCTTTTTTTTCATATAATAAATTTTTTCTATCCTACTTGAAAACATTTAAAAGATTATCATTAACAGCCATACCTATGGCTGCTGATACTGGTCCAATTGGTGGAAATCTTTCACATGAATTTATTATTTTAGCTGATACCGGTGAAAGTAAAATCTTTACTGATAAAAGAATTTTTGAATTAAATAGTGATGACACACATTTAGAAAAAGCATCTCTAGAAAATATGAGAAAAAAATACGAGCAATTCTATTCTGTAACAGATGAAAAATTTAACAAAGTTGAATTTGAAAAAAAAGTATTTGAAGAGAATAGATTAATTACAAAAGGTATAGAGGTAGGTCATATATTTTATTTCGGTGATAAATATTCAAAAGCAATGGACGCTGCAGTAGATTTACCAGGTGGTAAAAAAGATTTTGTTAAAATGGGATCGTATGGAATTGGTGTATCAAGATTGGTAGGTGCTATTATTGAGGCTAAATATGATGATAAAAATGAAATCATGAAATGGCCATTGTCTGTTGCTCCTTATGATATTGCACTAATAGCTATGATTAATAAAAATGATAATTCTGCACTTGAAAAAGCAAATAATATAAATACTGAACTAAATAGATATAACATAGATGCGATTATTGATGATACTGATGAAAACTATTCATCAAAAATAAAAAAAATGAATTTAATAGGCGCTCCTTACCAAATTGTTATT
>Ga0208407_1000982_pt1 | contig 13332 bp, 15 predicted proteins | sample ETNtaG_9_FD_185775 | JGI IMG/M metagenome (GOLD analysis project Ga0208407, IMG submission 185775) | Marine microbial and viral communities from oxygen minimum zone, Eastern Pacific Ocean - ETNP201406SV69 (SPAdes) (version 2) | ecosystem: Environmental > Aquatic > Marine > Oceanic ...
CTATTGCTGGTATGGCTTTAGGTCTTGCATCTTCAATTTGGTACCTTGTTTGGGTAAGAACTGGTGGAAGTGGTTTCCTTGGTATTACTCAGTTAACATTTGGTATCTTTGGAGCAGCAGTTAGTTTAGTTTCTATGGTTGTTGTTAGTTTAATGACTGCAGAGCCAGATAAAGCTACTCAAAAAATGGTTGATGAAGTTCGTATACCAAGCGGTAGAAGCGTTACTGGTAAATAGAACTAATAAAACTTAATTATATATAGGGGCGATTAATTTCGCCCCTTTTAATTTAATCCTTTTTCAAATATAAATTTCTTAATGTCAGCAAACTTTCACCCTTTAGTTTATTTTATTGATTATCTACTTGGAATTATCATGTGGACCTTAATAGGAAGAGTTGCAATGAACATTTTTCAAAAAGAAGACTCGGAATTCTTTTTTATGAAAATATTTGTAAAATATACAAACCCATTGATAAAAGTTTTTAAGCCCGTAACTCCATCATTCATTATAGCACCACTAGTTCCTTTATATGTTGCTTGGTTCTTTTATATGATTAGATTTTACTTTATGCCCTGGGTATTAGGTTATTCTGTAATGGGTATGTTATCGTTTCCTCTAGAAAGTGAAATTTCAAGGCAAATTTATCAATTATTTAATTCAATTAAATTTTAAAAATTGATACTAGTAAATCTAGCAATCAATGAAAAAAATACAAATTTCTCCGTCAATCTTATCTGCAGATTTTAGTCAATTAGGTAACGAAATTAGGAGGCTTGAAGAAGGTGGTGCAGACATGATTCATGTGGATGTAATGGATGGTCATTTTGTACCAAATCTGACTATTGGACCACCAGTGATTAAAGCATTAAAAAAACAGTGTTCAATTAAATTTGATGTTCACCTAATGATATCTCCAGTTCACAAATATATTGAATCTTACGCAGATGCCGGTGCTGATATTATTACAATTCATCCTGAGGCAACAGATAATTTAGAAGAGTCTATTTTAAAAATTAAAAGTTTAAATAAAAAAGTTGGTGTTTCACTTAATCCTGAATCTAAAATTGATATAATTATCAACTATCTTGATAAAATAGATTTAGTTTTAATAATGAGTGTAAATCCAGGTTTTGGAGGCCAAAAATTTATGCCTGAAGTTCTGGATAAAGTTAAGCAGCTCAAAAAAATTCAATCTGAAAATAATATGAACTTTGATATTGAAATTGATGGAGGAATTAATTTTGATAATTGTCAAACAGCAATTGAGGCAGGTGCAAATATTCTTGTTTCGGGTACAACTGTATTTAAAAGTAATAATGGAGATATAAAAAAAAATATTAATTTATTAAAATTAAAATAAGTTAATGACCATTAAAAATTTATTAGCTAATTCACATCCATTTTTTCTTAATTTAAAAGAAAACCTAAAAAAGTTTTATCAAAACTCTAATTTTTATGACAAAAAAATATCTAAGATAAAAGATATTACTTTTTATTATAAACCAAGTCCTTATTTATTGTCTTCGATAGTCAAATATCAAAAAAAAAAATACAAGATAGAGGATTTCGCCTTAGAAACTATTTGGCAAAATACTTTAGAATTTGAAGATTATAAAAAATTAAATAATTTTTTTTGGTTTTTTAGTTTAGATTTAAAATCTTCAAAAAAAACTACACAATCAGTTATTAATAATTGGATTAACAACAACAATCGCTTCAATCAAAAAAGTTGGGATTTTGATATTACATCAAAAAGAATAATTTCTTGGCTATCAAATCATCAATTAACTTATGAAGATTGTGATGAAGAATTCAAAAAAAAATTCAACCAAAGTATTCAAAAACAAGCAAATCATCTTTTAAATGAAATAAAAAATTTAACAGAGGTAGAAAATAAAATTATTGGATGTGCGGCAATTATTTTAACAGGGCTAGCTTATCAGAATGATAAAAATTATCTTATAAATGGGTTAAATCTTTTAAAAAAAATAATAAAGTCATCAATTGATAATCAAGGATTTCCAAAATCTAGAAATATAAAACAACTTATTTTTTACTTAAAATATTTTATTATAATTAGAGAGTGGTTTAAAGAGTCACAAAATACAGTTCCGGAATATATTGATGAGACAATATATTATCTTGGTCAAAGTTATGCTTTTATTTGGCAAAACATTAATCAAGATATATTGTTTAATGGCAACTACATTTCAAATAATAATGAGTTTGATCAATATCTAAAAAGATTTGGATATGTGTTTAAGAATGAAAATAAAGAACTAGCAGGCTATGCTATTCTTAAAAATAAACGAATTATTTTAACAATGGATATTGGAGATAGTCCGAGTAATAATTTTTCCAAATCTTATCAATCTGGTGCTCTTTCATTTGAAATTATTTCAAATGGTAAAAAACTAATAACTAATTCTGGTTACTTCGCTAATAAACAAAATAAGTTAAATAAGATTTCCAAAAGTACAGCTTTACACAATACTTTGACAATTGAAGATCATTCTTCTTGTAATTATAAAAAATTAAATAAATCAAATCTAATTGTTGAAAAAGGTATACGTATAAGTAAGAAAAATATTATATTTGAAAATAATTATTGGAAAATATCGGGCTCACATGATGGTTACTTAAAAAAATTTAAATCAGTTCATGAAAGGGAAATTGAATTTTATCCAGAACAATTAAAATTTATCGGTTTTGATAAATTATTAAGGAAAGAAACACATAAAGATATTAAATTTGATATTAGATTTCACCTAAATCCAAATGCTAAAGTAATGAAAACACAGGATAATAAATCAATTCTTATTGAATTAGAAGATGAAGGTTGGAAATTTAATTGTGATAATTTTGATATTAATATTGATAATGGATTATATTTAGGTATTAAAAATTCATATAAAGAAAATCAGAACATATGTATTTCAGGAATTAGTAAAGTAGAAAATCAGACCATAAAATGGGAACTTACCAAATTATAATGAAAAAAATTAAAACAGCTCTTATTTCTGTATCAGATAAAAAAAATTTAAAACCACTCTTAAATTCTTTAAAAAGAAATAATATAAAAATCATTAGTTCAGGTGGTACCTATAAAGAAATTAAAAAGTTAAAATTTAAATGCTTAGAAGTTTCAGAATTTACAAATTCACCTGAAATTTTAGAAGGCAGAGTAAAAACGCTTCACCCAAAAATACATTCGGGGATTTTAAATAAAAGAAAAAATAAAACTCACTTAAGAGATCTTAGAAATAACAATTTTGAAAATATAGATTTAGTTATCGTAAACTTTTACCCATTTGAAGAAACATTAAAAAATACAAAAAATCATAACAAAATAATTGAAAATATTGATGTTGGTGGCCCAACAATGGTGAGATCTGCGGCTAAAAATTATAAGGATGTAACAGTTATTACCTCTTCAGATCAATATGAAGAACTAATTAAAGAATTAAAAATAAATAGAGGTTCAACATCCTTAAAATTTAGAGAAAAATTATCTAGAATTGCTTTTACTGAAACTGCTTATTATGACTCGGTTATTTCAGAATATTTTAATAAAAAAAATAATATAATTTTTCCTAAAAGAAAAGTTTTTCACTCTAACCTTATTGAGACTCCACGTTATGGAGAAAATCCACATCAAGAAAGCGCCATATACTCAAAAAATAACTCCATGAAAATAAATCAAATTCATGGAAAACAACTAAGTTATAATAATTGTAATGATATATTTTCAGCTTTAACTATTTCAAAATCACTACCAAAGAATATTGGTACAGTAATTGTTAAACATGCAAATCCATGTGGAGTTTCAATAAATAAAGATCATCTTAAAAGTTATAAATCTGCACTAGCATGTGATCCTATAAGCGCTTTTGGAGGAATTGTATCATGTAATTTTAAAATTAATAAAAATATAGCAATAGAATTAAATAAATTATTTCTTGAAGTTATTATTTCAAATGGTTTCAATAAAGAGGCATTAAAAATATTAAAGAAAAAAAAAAATTTAAGATTAGTTGATGCTACAAACTATTCTTTCAAAGAAAAGTTAAAATTTATATCTTCGAATGAAGAATTATTAGTACAGACAGAAGATTTGAAGAAATTTAGTAATAAGGATTTTAAAGTTGTATCTAAAAAAAAACCAAATTCAAAACAAATGAAAAATCTTATTTTTGCATTTAATGTTTGTCGTTATGTAAAATCTAATGCTATAGTTCTTACAACAAATGAGACAACAGTAGGTATTGGATCTGGTCAACCAAGTCGTTTAGATAGTTGTCAAATTGCAATAGATAAAATGAAAAAATTTATAAATACGAAAGAAGAAATTGTTGCTGCTTCTGATGCATTTTTTCCATTTGTTGATGGGTTTGAAAAATTAATTCAATCAGGTGTTACTGCGGTAATACAACCTTCTGGTTCTATTAGAGATAAAGAGATTATTAATTTTGCCAATGAAACTGATACAATATTAGTTTTTTCTAAAACTAGACATTTTAGACATTAATTAGTTGATCTATTTTTGCAGCTAAAATAAAATCATTTTCAGATAATCCTTCTATAGCATGTGTTGTAATTTTTATTTCTGCATAACCCCATCCAAATGTTATATCTGGATGATGCCCTTCGTCTTCAGATATGTTGCTAATAAGGTTAATGAATTTTTGACTCTCTAAGAAGTTTTTAAAGTTAAATTTTTTAAACAAAAAGAAGGTATTTTTTTCACTTTTCACAATGTCCCAACCATCAACTTTTTTTTGATATTTATGAATTTCAGATATATCAAAAGGTATAGCTCCTCCCTCGCATGGAACACATTTTTTTTTGGTAAGATCGTTACTCATAGAGACAATTAAATTTATCAATACTTATGGAGCGGGCAAAGGGGGTCGAACCCTCGACCTTCTCGTTGGCAACGAGACGCTCTACCACTGAGCTATGCCCGCTTGTTTAAAAAACATTATAGTTAGCGGTTTTTATAAATGCAAGCAATAAGAAAATTGAATAAATTTGAGAACAACTGTGTCCCACGGTGAGTCCAGCCTTTTAATAATTTTATCTAAAAAACTAATTAGACCCTCTAATTTTGCCTTTGTACGAAAAACTTAACTAAGGTTTTTATATTTATTAGTAAGATAATTCTTTTAAATCTTTTTCAAAAATACTTTCTAATTTAACTTTTAAATTATCACTAATAATTTCCCTCCAGTCATTCTTTGGACCAAGATTAAAAAAAGGAATTTTTTTATTTTTATCTTCTTTAGAGATAACTGCCTCAGAAAAACCATGATCAATTTCATTTTTTTTAAGTTTTTCAAAAGATGTTGTTTTTAAAACAGTTTTAATTTTATCTGTATTTATCTTTTCCTTATTATTTGTAATTTTATTTATAAACTTAATGACTTCCTTGAAAACATAATAAGTTTGATTTTGTAAGTCTTCATATTTAATAAATTTTATTGGTATTTTTTTTTGCATTTTCCATGACTGATAATGAATATTCCATGAACTTATAAATTGAAAATCACTAAATCCGTTTTCCTCAAATTTTTGAATGTAATAAATATAATTTTTATCATTTGTCATCCATTTAATTGCCTGGTCATCGTTTAATTGATAATGATTTTTTAGTGATGTAAATACATTTCTTGGATCTCTAACGACATAAACACATCCAATCGAATTTTGTCTATCGGTAAAATCATAATTATTTAATTTACCAAATGTGTTGTGAGTTTTGAAAAATTTTAATTCATTAATATTTGCATTAATTTTTTCCTGAGCTTTAATCCAAAATTTACAAGTATCAGTAGCAACTTTTTTATCATAATCAAACCCAGTAAAGTATTTTTTAGTTGGAAATTGATCAATTTTTTTAAGTAAATCTTGATTAAAAACGCCGTCATTAGAATAATAATACGAACTAATTAATGCTCTGAGCCAAGTATTTCCACTTTTCGGGTATGACGCAATCCAAAATATCATTCATTCAAGTATATATTATTAAAAAAAATAATGTAATTAATTAAATTGATAATTTTTTTTAATTTATATAAAATTTTTTAATTCTGTATTAAAATTAAAAATGCAAAAAATAGATTTACCAAAAAAAATATCAATTTTTCCATTAAGTAACTTCATTATATTTCCCAAAACCACTGTACCTTTAAATATTTTTGAACCTAGATACATAGATATGATTAATGATAGCATGAAGAAAAATAAGTTGGTGGGAATGATACAGCCCAAGAGCTCAAATCATGATCAAAAACTACCTATTTTACACGATATTGGCTGCCTTGGAAAAATTACAAGTTTTAAAGAAACGGATGATGGAAGATACTTAATAGAAATTAAAGGTCTTATAAGATTTCAAATTTTAAAAGAATTAACCTCAAGCAATAAATATAGAGAATTTGAGGTAGATTATGAAAATTTTTACCATGATCTTAAAAATGAAAAAGAAGAACTTAAATTTTCAGACCTTGAATTAATTTTTAAAGACTTCAAATTTTTATTTGAAAAAAGAGGTTTTATTATAAATTGGAAAGAGCTTGAAAAGCAGAGTTTAGATGAAACAATAAATGCATTAGCGATGGCTTCTCCATTTTCTCTAGAGGAGAAACAAGTTTTATTAGAGGCAAAAAATCTTAATACAAGAAAAAATAAAATAGCAGAAATTTTAAGTACTTATACATATGATGTTTTTGATAACACAACATTACAATAACTTAAAATAAAACTCCTTTATCAGCAATTTTAGCAAACATATTATTAATTGTTGGATACTTACTAATTAGTTTAACTGACTTACTCAGAGAACTATTTTTCATTTTTCTCTCAATATTGAAAAATTCATGAATTAAATCTATCCCTTTTGAAAAAATTAAATTTTTATGTCTAAGATTATTTTGAAATTCCAAATTTATAGAACTATCCAGTTGTAAACCTAGATCTAACCTATTTTTAATAATCTCTATAAGAATTTTAATGTCTCTAATAGTCATATTAAAACCTTGACCTGCTAAAGGGTGAACTTTATGCAGCAAATCTCCAAATGCCAATATATTATTTTTATAATAAGATCTTAAATTTAAAGATTTTAATTCAAAGCTATTAATTTTATCAATATTTCTAATTTTATATTTAAAATTTTTATCTCTTATTAATTGTTCTATATTTTCTTTTTTTGGATTAATAGAATTGTGAATAGAATATACAATTGAAGTTTCTTTATTTGAAATTGGTAAAAAAGCTAATGGTCCTTTTTTTGTAAAAATTTGATAAGCCGTGTCATTTAAAATTTTATTATGATTAATGATAGTTGTATATGCATAACTATTATATTTTTTAATTATCTTTTTACTAAAATATCTATTTGTAATTATACTTGATGGGTCACAATTTATAATAAGTTGATATCTATCTACAAAAGATAGGTTATTTTTGTTTAAATATTTTGAATTAAAAAATTTATTTTTAGATAAATCTTTTTCTAATAACTTATATAATTTATAGTTTCTAATTATAGAAAAAAGCTGATCTTTATTTTGTCCAAATTTTACTAAACTTTCTTTTTCTAGATTTTCTGAAAAAATTTCTATTTTCTTTAACTTCCATAAAAGTTTTTCAATATTAATTATATTTTTATTAAAATAATCTATATTATTTTTGGTAATTCCAATTGTTCTTGTGTGGCATATGTTTTTTTTTTCATTATTATATAAAACGTCAACATTAATGTTTAATTTCACAAATGCCTTAGCCAATGTTAAGGCTGTTAAATTATTACCAAGTATACAAATAGTCATATTATTTTTAATTTTAACAATAAAAATTAGATGATACAAAGTGATAAAATTGATTCATTTATATGGATATTAAAAAAACAGCAGATTCATTAATTAATTTTGCTATTAAAAGGTTGGCAGAAATAAGCGGCATTACAATCTTTGTTGTGGGCATAATGTTATTTTTAGCACTAGTAACATATTCACCTGAAGATCCTAATTTCATTTTTCCTGAAAATACTAAAATTAAAAATCTACTAGGTTTCCAGGGTAGCTTTATATCTGATTTATTTTTTCAATCAGTTGGGTTAATTGCTTTTCTAATTCCAATCACACTTATAATAACAGGTTTCAACATTTTCAAAACAAAAGATTTTTTTTTATTTATTGAAAATATTTTTTTTACAATTTTATATTCAATATTTGGAACACTTTTTTTTGCCTACTTTTACTCCGAAGTGTATACAATTTACATAAATGGAAATAGTGGTTTTGTTGGTCAATATTTAAATCAAACTTTTCTTAATTCATTAATACTTATAAATGAAAATATATCTTATTATATTTTGATTTTAACTATATCCATTTTTTTTTTAATAAGTGTTAATTTTAATTTAAAAAAATTTTTTTTATTAATTCAAAAATTTTTAAATATTTTTCTTAAAAAAGAAAATAAAAATTATACAGATAAAAGTGAGATAATTAATGAATATATTCCACAAGATCAAATTAAGAATCTTATTCAAGAAGATTTACCTTTTATAAAAAGTGAAAATAAATCAGAAGCCAAAATTAAATTTAAATTACCAAAACTTGAGTTGCTAAAAATTCCAACAAAAAAAGAAAGGGATCTTTTTGAAAAAAACGAAACTCATGATCCAGAATTTTTAGAAAAAATACTGATGGATTTTGGAGTTAATGGAAATATAAAAAAAGTTAGTCATGGCCCTGTGGTTACTCTAAATGAGTTTGAGCCTGCTGCTGGAGTAAAAGTTTCTAAAATTATTAATCTATCTGATGATATTGCAAGAAATACAAGCTCGGAATCAGCGAGAATTGCGACTATACCTGGAAGCAATACTGTTGGAATTGAACTTCCAAATAATATAAGAGAAAATGTTTATTTAAGCGAGATTTTAAACAATCCTGACTTTAAAAAAAAAGATATCAAATTACCAATAGCACTTGGCAAAAATATTTCTGGCAAACCAATTGTTGGTGATTTGGCTTCTATGCCTCATCTTCTTATTGCTGGAACTACAGGATCTGGAAAATCAGTTTGCATCAATACAATTATTTTATCTCTTCTTTATCGACATACACCAGACAGATGTAAATTTATTTTAATTGATCCTAAAATGCTTGAACTATCAACATATGAAGGTATTCCACATTTACTTTGTCCAGTAATTACCGAAGCTAAAAAAGCAGCCTCTGTTCTAGGGTGGGTAGTAAAAGAAATGGAGAACAGATACAAATTGATGACCAAAGAAGGTGTTAGAAATATTGATGGATATAACACTAAGCATAAGCTTCCAATGCCTTATATAGTTGTCGTAGTAGATGAAATGTCAGACCTAATGTTGGTCGCTGGTAAGGAAATTGAAAATTATATACAAAAATTATCTCAGATGGCTCGAGCCGCAGGAATTCATATTATAATGGCCACTCAAAGACCTAGTGTTGATGTAATAACTGGTACTATTAAAGCTAATTTTCCTACAAGAATATCTTTTCAAGTAACATCAAAAATAGATAGTAGGACAATTCTTGGTGAACAAGGAGCTGAACAACTTCTTGGTAAAGGAGACATGCTTTTCATGTCCTCTGCAAATAGAATAGTAAGAATACATGCACCATTTGTATCTGATAGTGAAATAGAAAAAATTAATAATTCACTAAGAGCTCAGGCTGAGCCTGACTATATAGATGAAATTTTAAGTTTTGCGGACGAAAAAGAGGTTGGAGATAATCTTAATCAAGGTGATAAGGATGAACTTTATCAATCCGCTTTGGAGATTATTAGATCTGAAGGTAAAGCATCAACCTCATTTCTTCAAAGAAAACTTCAAATTGGATACAATCGAGCAGCAAGAATTATTGATATGATGGAAGCTGATGGGATTGTAAGTAAAGCAAATCATGTAGGTAAAAGAGACGTACTTTAATGTTTGGATACTTCCTTATCTTTATTTTTTTAATTTCAACTTCAATTACGCAAGCAAGTGAGAAAGAAAAAATTATAGAAAATTTACAAAATACTGAGAATTTAAATTTTAAATTTGAGCAAAATATTAATGGAAAGATAGAAAATGGATATTGTACAATTCAATATCCCAAAAAAATTTTTTGTAATTATATAAAGAATAATGATAAAATTTTAGTCTCGAATGGTAAATCTTTAGTAATAAAAACAAAATCAAGTTTTTATCGATATCCGTTAAAGAAAACACCTCTTAACTTAATATTAGATAAAAAATTCTTAATTAAAAAAATTTTTAATTTAGATAAGAAAATTGTAGATGGGTCATATATCAATTATACAATCATAGAAAATGATAACGAAATTAATGTGTTTTTCAACAATAAAACTTTTAATTTAATAGGCTGGCAAACTAAAGATATTTATCAAAATATTAATGTTACTTATCTTTCCTCTATTAAAGTGAATCAACAAATTGAAAAAGATTTATTTAAACTACCTACTCAAAACTAAATTTTTATAGTTTCAGATTTAAAAATTTTCATCCCTCTAGCAATATAGTTGCTTAAAGCATTTTTGTGATCCAAAGAACATGTATGAGCCCAAACTCTATCGACATTAATTTTGAAAGATTTTTTAATTGCTTGTGATAATAAATATGAACCTAGCTTTTTATTTTGAAATTCTTCTAATAATCCAAAGTAAGCAATTTCTACTTCTTTTTTTTTAGTATGAGATATTAATTCAAAAAAACCTGCAAGATCATCTCTATATTTAAAAATATATGTTTCAACTTTTTCACTAGAAACATAATCTATCCATTGAGTTTCTGTCCAAACTAATCGATCAATCCATTTATGTTTTTTGCCAATATTTTTATAAAAAAATTTATTTAGTTGAAAATTAATTGGCTCTAATAAATTTAAAGAATAATCTTCAGTAGGTTTAATAACATTATTCAGATCTTGAATTGAATTTATTTCTAAATAATTCCTTTGAACTTCTTCTATCACTCAACCATTTTTCCAACTTTTTCACCTCCAAATAGATGAAAATGTAAGTGCGGAACCTCTTGACCACCATGATCACTTATATTGGCTAGTGCTCTGTAACCTTTGCCTACTTCTGTTGAAATACCGAGCTTTTTGGCTACTATATTAATACCTTTTAATAATCCAACCATCTCTTCGGTTGAAGCATTTAAACTAAAATTATCTAAATCAATATATTTACCTTTTGGAATTACCAATGCATGAATTTTTTTTTGAGGATTAATATCATGAAAAGATAAAACAAAATCATCCTCATAAATTTTGTTACAAGGTATCTCTCCTCTTAAAATTTTTGCAAAGATATTATTATCATCGTAACTCATTTTTTTCTTTTTTCTAATTCCTGCATCACTTCTTCAATTTTTATATCATTAGCTTCTAAATACATTAGTAAATGGTAAAATACATCTGCAGCCTCATGAATTTTATTTGTATTTTCCTCCACAGCTTCAATTAACTCACCAACTTCCTCTAGAACTTTTGCTTTACTTAACGACTTATCGGTTAACAACTTATTTGTGTAAGACCCTTCTATAGGTGCTGATTTTCTTTCTCGTGCAAGTTTGATTAAATTTTCTAATGTATCAAGCATACTAAATTCTAACAGGTATTCCTTTTAAATCCAAATATTCCTTAGCTTCTTTTACTGAATGTTTGCCATAGTGAAATATAGATGCGGCCAAAACTGCACTTGCATTTCCTAATTTTATTCCATCAACTAAATGATCTAAATTACCTACTCCACCCGATGCAATTACTGGAATATTTACTTTAGATGATATCTTAGACATTAATTCAATATCATAACCCACTTGAGTACCATCTCTGTCCATTGAAGTTACTAATAGTTCACCTGCACCATTATCTTCCATTTTTTTTGCAAATTCTATCGTATCGATACCTGTATTATTTCTTCCTCCATGGGTAAAAATTTCCCATTTATCCTGATTTTTTTTAGCATCAATTGCAACAACAATACATTGTGAACCAAATTTTTTAGAACTTTCTACTACAACTTCTGGATTTTGAACTGCCGCAGTATTTATGGATACTTTATCTGCTCCACTGTTCAGTAATTTATTAATATCGTCAACACTTCTAACACCACCTCCAACAGTCAATGGAACAAAACATTTCTTAGAAGTTTTTTCAACTACTTCATAAATAGTCTTTCTATTTTCGTTTGATGCAGTAATATCTAAAAAACAAATTTCATCTGCCCCACCATCAGAATAAATTTTAGCTTGCTCAACTGGATCACCTGCATCTTTCAAATCTACAAAGTTAATTCCTTTAACTACACGACCATTTTTAACATCTAAACAAGGTATTATTCTATTTTTAAGCATCTACTTCTTTCGACAATTCTTCTAGTTTAATATCACCATCATATATGGCCTTGCCGACTATAATACCTTCGATGTTGGTATTATTTAATTCTTTAGCTTTTTTAATATCATCAATAGATGAAACTCCACCAGATATGATTACTGGACAACTTGATGTATCTGCAACCTTTGACGTTTCCTCAAAATTAGGGCTTTGTTTCATTCCATCTCTATTTATATCAGTATAAATAAGTCTGCTAGCACCATAATCATTCACTTCTTTCAAATAATCTAAAGTCAATTTATTAGAATTTTCTTTCCATCCTGAGACTGATAAATATCCATCTTTAGCATCTAAACCCAAAGCAATTTTATTTGGAAATTTTTCACAAGCTTCATTTAAAAAAATTTTATTTTTTATAGCTGCACTTCCTAAAATTACCTTCTCAACACCAGCATCAGTATATTTCTTGATGCTTTCAAAATTTCGTATTCCACCACCAATTTCAATATTGAGATCAAATTTAGTAACTATTTCCTGAATAATATCTAAATTAACTGTTTTGCCAGTTAAAGCACCGTCTAAATCAACTATGTGTAAATTTTTAAAACCGTAATCCTTATATTTGCCAGCTTGTTCAACTGGCGACATTTCATATTCAGTTTTATTGTCAAAATCTCCTTTTATTAACCTAACACACTTTTTATCTTTAATATCTATTGCAGGAAATATTTTCATTTAATTTAGAATTATTTTCATTTTATATATTTATAAAGTTATCAATTATTTTTAATCCAATTTTATCACTCTTCTCAGGGTGAAATTGAGTGCCAAAAATATTTTCTTTTTCCACAGAGCAAACAATGGTTGATGAATAGTCTGTCGTAGCTGAAATTACATTTTTCTCTTCCGGAACAAATTCATAACTGTGTACA
>Ga0208407_1000985_pt1 | contig 13300 bp, 12 predicted proteins | sample ETNtaG_9_FD_185775 | JGI IMG/M metagenome (GOLD analysis project Ga0208407, IMG submission 185775) | Marine microbial and viral communities from oxygen minimum zone, Eastern Pacific Ocean - ETNP201406SV69 (SPAdes) (version 2) | ecosystem: Environmental > Aquatic > Marine > Oceanic ...
GGTGCCCAATAATCAGAAGATGCACCAGATGCACCCTCGTTTCCAGGCTCGTAATCTTCTGCCCCCGCATCTTGTGCAATCCAGTAAGTGCCATTATGCTCAACGATTTGCCACGCTGAATAATTCCCTGTTGAATCCCAGACCATGGCGCTAGCCGCCCCGATTTCGGAACATCTGCACGGGCCAACCCAATCACTATCTGGTCCGCCGACAGTTTCTGGAGGGTCGTTGGTGGAGCCATTGGAGGTCATTTGCCAAAATTGGCCAGAATTTGCTGGCCATTCAACAATTTCATTAGTGTAGTAATCACTACCATTCTGCCAAACAGGGCCACCCAAGCCATCAAATCCATTCATCCATTCTGTTGTATTACAACCTGAATTAGTGGTGTTATTGCTATTCATGCCAGCACTTTGCCTTCCTGCAAAATGAGTATCTTCTTCGTTTCTTTCATCTTCTAAATTTTCCAAAGCAGAGTCCGAAGAATCAATTGCATACAGAGATGCTTGGAAAGACAAAATTATAATTATCAGCCAACATGTTAATTTGCGCATAGATACTAACATTAAATGATACCATATAGTGCTTATCACGAACAAAAAGAAATTATCATCAAATATCTTTTTTCTCAAGGCGTTCGCTTTTCCTTTTTTGAAGATGAAATTCCTGACGTGACTCCACTTCTTTCAATTTGCTTTGGATTTTCCTTTTGAGAAAGATGACTATGATGACAATGGCTAACAGGTCAACAAGAAGGATGCCCCAACTGCTTAGCCCCCACTGGTCAAACATGTCATTCCCTCAGAGCGGTGGGCGAATATCGATGTCAACATCCCCGCGTGGCTTACCGATACAACCCAATCGAGCGCCTTCTTCAACCAAGAAATCATCAAGGCCGGGAGGTAGAATTTTGGGTATTGGGACTTCACCAAGAATTAGGCTTACCATGCATGTGCCACAGGTTCCTGAAGTGCAGTTGGTTGGCAAAGATATGCCACATGCCTCAGCGTGGTCCACGATTGTTTCACCAGGATTTACTGGGCATTGGCCAAGTAATTCTGCACCTTTTAGAAAACGGATGACTGGCATAGTTGGGGGTGAACGCTTTGTTTCATCATTGTCCAATTGGAGGCCTGTGGTGCCGGAGGACATGGTGATTCCTCATCGTGCCTTTTCTCGTGTCCAACGCCCTGTTTGCTTGTTGAAAAAGAGACCCGCCTTCTTCATCCACTTGTTGAATTTCGTAGCACCTGCTCCAGTTCGCAGGATGAAATCTTCTCGGTCTTCTTGGGCCTGGATATAATTCTTGGCTGCAAGGGTTTGGTCAATCCAATCGTTGATGTCCATGAGTCCACCAGCAACGACGCTTTCCTCAACAACTCGGGTCATCTGGTCAGCGGTTGCTCCAGTTTCTTCTAAGTCACGGCGAATCAAATCATTGACCGTTGAGAAGTCCATGCTCGCAGGCTTTGGAGGCACAGGGTTTCGTGGAGCCTTTTCAGGATCGATAGTGATGCGCTTTTCTCCATCAAGAATGGTTTCAACATTGAGGGTGAGTTGTGGGGTGAAACTGGTTTCGCACTCCCAACAGATAAACGCCCACGATTCAGGTTGGTCAGGGTCTCGGGCTTGCCGAGGGTCCAATTCGTCACCGCATTCTGGGCAAGCATGGAAGATGAGCGATGGAACATGGTTACGTCGGAAATCAACGATGTCTTGTGGTGTTCCTTCAAGTTCTAACATTTCATGGTCACGAGCGGCTTCAAGGCCACGGGTTTCTAGTTGATCGCGAATCTTTACCTTCTGGTCGTCTTTACCTTCATCGTTGAGGTTGTTTTCCAACTTTACGATGAGTTCAACAGTTTTACCGAGGCGGTTCATGATGAGTTTTTGTGCTCTAAACGCCTCAACCTTAGCGAGTTTAAGGCGTTCTTTTTGTTCAGCAAGTTCTGTTAGAACGTCCTTTTGCTTACGCTTGAATTTGATTTCTTCAATACGGGATTCTTGTTTCTTTTCAGGTGCGAGAACCTTGGATAAGAACCGTTCCTTTCCGTGAGATTGAGGTCCTGCTGTGATGATTTCAATAACACCACGAGCGATATCTTCTTTCAAGCCATAATTTTCAACGAGCATGTCCTTGTCAATCTTTTTCAAATCTCCAATTTTCAAACCCGAATCAGCGAGTTGGTTTGCAGTTGTATCGTCAATACCTCTGCGTAGTAAAGCCAAGTATGTGTCCTTCTTTGCCATATCATCCCCTCCGACAAGTCTAGGCGAGAAGACACTCCTAAGAAAAGCCTCGCTCGCAAGTGTTCACTCATTCAAGTCCTTTTGAAGTATCATGCCTCTTCTTCACCAGCCTCAAAATCAACTCCCAATTCTGCCCAATCCTCCAGTTCAAATGTCTCTGGACGTTGGTCAAGACGAGGGTCATTTTGCAGTGAATTATATGCCCGAGACCAACGACCAGCATGCCATCCAGGAACTCGCGATATTCGCTTTGGTGCAGAGCGAAGCGTTCTCTTCAACTTCTTTCGCCTCTGTGCAAATGCAGCATGAATCATCATGACCAGCAGCCTTCGGTCACAGGGCCATTCTTCGCCATGGGGAATCAATCGGAGCAAACGAGAGTGAACTTTGGGCATCGGCGAGAATGCATGAGGCCCGACTCGTTCACCCATGTCTGCTTCAAAATCCAATCCGACGACCATACCGAGCGAGCCAACATCGCTTTCGTACTCCATGACTACTCGTTCTGCAAACTCTTCTTGAACCAACATTACCACTGATTCCAATGGTTTTGTATGTGGGTTGCGATGATGTCGGGTGAGTTCGTCAATTAGAGGCGATGAAATTTGGTATGGAATGTTAGCGACGATACGAGTGATATCATTTGGCCAGCGTGTTTTCAAAGCATCTCCTTCGAGCAGTACTAAGGTGCCGCTCTCAAGTTCAGGGATGAAAACTGAGCGAAGATGTTCACATGCTCCACTGTCAAGTTCAATGGCAGTAACTTGGCAACCAGTCTGCAACAAAACTTCAGTAAGTACACCAGGGCCAGGTCCAATTTCGAGGACATGGTCGTCTTTGCTGACCTCTCCCCATGCAACCGTGCGCTCAAGAACGTCATCGTGGACAAGAAAATGTTGACCAAGCGCTTTGTTGAACGGTTGCTTCCCTCGAAGCGAATCCACTAGCCAACGGGCGCCCCTCATGCTTCCACCGGCAGTAGGAGTTCCGTGAGACGGGGAGTCATTGCCGGGTCTTCCAACTCTTGTACGAACCGGCGAGAGAGCAGTTCAGCAGCGTCGATGTTGCAGGTTGTATTGAGTTCTTCAAGAGAGGCAAAAACACCTACTGAATTGCGAGCATCAACCATTTGCTGGGCTTTTTTCTTACCCACATCTGGAAGTAATTCAAAGCCGTGTACCTTTAGTGAAATTGGGCCTGCTTTGTTGTAAAATTCATCAATGAAATATTGTGCATGTTCTTCAACAAACATCTGAACCACCAAAGGTAAGTCCATCTTAGCCATGTTTGACATTCTATCACGGCGGGCCATGCCCAAAATTCCGATGACCTCATCGCGTTGAGCGCCATCAGTGCCGATGTAGAGACGTTGGCTTGGAATTATCAAATCGCAGTCCGTGCGAACCTTAAGGCGGCAGAATGCGAGTGTCTTTTCGCTCATGGCGGTAACGACATGCTCTTTGGTATCGTGTTCTATCGCTCGGGCCCAATCTTCACCTTCCAACGCTTTGGGGCGTTCGGGTTTTTGCTGACGAGGTTGCCCGCCTTGGTTTCTTCCACCACGAGTGTGCCCGCCTTGGTTTCTTCCACCACGAGGGTTGTTATTACCACGGTTATTGCGCTGTTGTTGGCGACCGTTTGAACGACGTTCTTCTTGTGGCTTGGGGACCTCCTTACGTCCTTCAGCAGGACGGGACATCCGATATGAATCTGGATTGCCTTCCTTCTTCTTAGGGGCAGAAGGTGCGTTGATGTGGCGCTTTCGCCGAGGGTCAGTCATGGGTATCGCCTCTCATGTTGGGAAAATTTTCCTAATTAGTCTTTGAAGCCGATAACTTGCTTGACGATGTCGATAATGGCTGTGATTTCAGAGTCATCAATAGCGATGCGCTTGGAACCAAGAACAGCCTTAACATCTTCAGGCTGAAGTGGAATCAATTCTGCCAATTTTGCAGCAAGACTTGGATGCTTGGAAAGTGTCTCAACATCAAGAAGTGCAGTGCGAAGTTCCTCGAATATTTTTGGCTCGGTTCGGTAACCGTTACGAATGTCACTGGCAGCCCATTCTGCGTGTTGAAGAGCGGCTTTTTGCTCGTAGCTTAGTTGTCCACGACGGCCTTGGGCATCCAAGAGCATGTCACGAACGGTTGCGAAATCCAAAAATTTATCTTCATCTGACATGGTAATTCCTCATTGAAGTGGGCGAAGGTGTTCGGGACGGGCAATCACCGTCTTTTGCATGTTACCGTCTTTGACAGCAACAATCCAAGCGACGCCTTGGCGCTTTTTGATGAATCCTGTGCGGCCGTTGAAACGGCGATGAGGCATTCCGCCTTGTTGGCCACCGTCAAGGACGATAGCGACGCGGTCGCCTTCTTCATAATGGTGCATCACACGGCGAATGTTCAAGCGGCTTCGCTCGTTCTTTCGTCGTCGCAAGATGCTTCGAGTCCCTACACGTTGTCCCTTGGATCGCTTCATATTGGTCGCCTCCTTCGGTCCGAATCTGCATTAGAGCATCTTCGGAGCATTTTGCCGACCGACCTTCCCCATATAAGCACCGCGACGAAAAATCTCCGTCCCTGGCACAGGGATTGGTTCAGTCTGCGTGAATATCTCCTACATCTAGCCACATAACGTTGCATTTTGCTTTGATGAGTGAGGCGATGGACGGTTGAGTTCTACCACTATCGCCGTGGACGGTTTCTTTGACATAAGTTCCCGATTCACAGCGAAGGGTGACCTCAACTTCTCGCACGCCATCCTCACCGATTTCTATGATAGGTGGATGGGCCTCATAAACGGTACGCCGGCGGATTAAATCCGCCCGCCGATGAGCAACACGTTCGGGAGTTCGCTGGGCGAGTTTAACACCGTTAAGCTCCTGAATGACTTTGATGATAGTTTCATCATCGGGTAGGTCAAAGGCCTTGGGGGCTGGAGGTAGGGCTGCAAGAATACGCTCGACGAGTTCAGCCTTTTTTCCAGTCTTCTTGAGTTCGTGCTTAACAGCAAGTTCAACCAATTCATCTTTCTTCATGCCTTTCAATTCCTCTTCTGAAGGCCCACTTGGAGGAACTTCCAATACCGCTTCAAGGGGCTTTGTTCTGTCACTGTTTTTGTCGCCTCTTCGTTGTTTTCGTCGCTTCTTGGTGCTACGAGTTTGAACATCTTCTTTGGTCAAATCCACTGGTGCAGTGAGTAAGCCGTATTCTGCTTCATTCATGGGCTCAACACGGAACCGGATAGTGTAGGATTTCTCTGCGGGAGTGTCTTTGATACGAACCACTTCACTCCGTGTTGAAGCTCTCATTGAGGTGATTTCAACCGAACCATCAGCAAGGCGATTGATACGTTCCATCATCACTTCAGGCTCAACGGTTCGCTTTCGTGGATTTTTGAATTCAATCACAAAAGGCCGACCACGGCCCATGCAACGAACATCAATGTCTTCTCGACCCATGCCGTGGAAGGAATGCTCACTTGCTTCAAACAGTTCAAGCAGAGGGTTTCCGATTAAATCCTGTACGCTTCGTTTGTATTGTAACCCCGTATCATCACAGCGCCTGCAACCTCGTCCTTTACAGGCCCTGCACGGCCATCGTGTTTGTGGAATACCTCGCTCAAGTTTGCGATATCTCCCATACATGTAGACGGCGCGAATATCCAAGTCCACAGTTAGGGTAAGGACATCAATAAGTGCGAGAACATCAGGCTTGTCGTTGACCAATTCAATGCCGCTAAGGCGCTGGTTGAGGCGGCTGGCGATTTGCGCAACGAGTGTACTTTTCAGAGCGTCTGAACCACCTGCTCCGTATTGTTTTCTCATTACATCCTCATTTTCAGTTTGGTCTTTTGGAAAACGCGCACCAAGTTGTAATCGCTTGAGTTCATATGGTTCAAGAGCGTCAAAAATGATGTCGGCAAGTAGGTCAACCTCCTCGAATAAGTTTTCACAAAACGGGCAAAGAGGCGTCGTTTCACGAGCGGTAATCAAGTGGCTATCACGTTCAAGAACCGCCGCCCTAACTTCGTTTCCAGATTCTTCCAGTGTTTGGCCAAATCGTTTCTTCCCACCAACACGGCCCAGACATGCATTACATGTTCCAAGGCGCACAAGATGCTTGTGTCCAGCAGGAGATGGTGCGCGCGGTATCTCTTCCATATGTGAATCAAGTTGCTCTTCAAAACCCATAGAATTCAATTCAAGGTCGTCTTCTTCAGATGCTGGAGTTTTTTCTTCAACCTCGTCCCATAAGGAATAATCTGTTTCTCCGAATCCAGCGTTGGCATATTTCATCCAATCTTCTTCATCGTCATCAGGGCGCGTGCCTTCGTTATCGGTCATAATCCTCACCACTTTCCAGGGGCCAACCCCAAGGACAGCAAACCTTCCGCAGACTCAACCCTTCATGAAGTCACCGATGCCTAAGCATCGTTCACTTCTGGTCAAGGAATGCTAATATGCCAGCCGCGACGCCTAAGAGGCCACCAAGAACGGTCATCCAAACGCCCATTCCAGCACTTGTGTCTGCATCTGTATCTGGGAGTAATACCCACCATACGAGAACTGCTAGAAGCATTAATCCGCCCGCGGCCATACCAGTCCATTTGCCATACTTCTCAGCATTTGCAGGGAGGTTTTGACCCATCGCCCCTGCCCCGAGCATGACGGCTCCAAGTAAGGCACCGAGGGTGCCAACCCAGAGAATCATGCCTCCAGTTGAACCAGCAGCGGGCGTTTCCAAACATTCATCTTTATTTTCATCGAGTTCGTCCAAAACCGTTTCATTGCCCATTGCAAAGATCTCGCCCACATCGTATACATTTTTACAAACATGCGTCATATCACCAATGATGACATCATCCAAATCGCTTGCCGTTTTATTTTCAGCGGCTGCTTCCGCCATATCTTCAGAATACATTTGGTAGGCCATTACTTTGCAACTATCAATTGCTTGCTGTTTGCTGATGTTAAATTCAGTGTCCCCTTCAGAGAAACTACAATCTATTTGAGCAGATGTTAGTCCAAATGTCGCACCCTCAGTGTCGTTGGAGACGATCCATGAATGACTGAATTGCCCCATCACGGAAAGCAAGAGGGCCACGACTATGCAACCAATGGCCGCCCACATCATGGGCGTTGTAACGCCACTGGCTGGAACGGGGATGTTCATTGGAGTATAGGCATTGGGTGGTATTCCAGTGTTCATCGGTGCTACAGCAGCAGGAACAGGGGCTGGCGTGGCCGTCACGGGCGCCTCCATCACTGGTTGCTGGGCAGGGATGGCTTGTTGAGAAATTGGTTCTGAAACTGGTGCTGGAATCGACTCAGCCTCCCCAGGGATAAAGTCGGGATAGTGTTGACGAGTGTACGTAAGAGCGCTTTCTGGCGTATGGCCCATCGAGAGAATTTGTTCGTAATATTGCTGTTCGGCTGACATTGTTTACATTATCTTCACATGCAGACCTTCATCATTTTGGCGATTATGCTTCACTCAACCTTCTTCATCCGAAGGTTGCAAAGGCCCAGCGATAAGGCCTAGCGCAGCTGTTGTTAAAATGAGGCTTGCAAGCAAAGACAAACCGATCATCGCTGCGGAGAAGATACCGAAATTACTGAACAGACCCATCGGTGAGAGAGCGATGACAGCAAAACCGGCAATATCAGAACTTGCAGAACCGAGCAAAGCCAATCCGCAGGCACCTCCAACAGCAGTGAGGGCATCATTATGGGATTCACCATTTTCTCTTCCTTCACGATAGCGTTCAGTGACGTGGATACAATAGTCAATACCAACGCCAAGAGATATCGTCGCAATGGTAACGGTGACGATGTTAAGTGATGAGCCAGCCACATACATTAGTCCGTACAACCAAATTACAACCAGTAAAATTGGAACAAAGGTTACAGCGGCTTGTTTAGGTGAGCGAAATCCAATGGTAAGGCAACCAAAAACAAAGACTGACCCAAGAATAAGGGAGGATTGCATTTCATCCTGCATCGCAGTTGAAGCAGTGAAGCGTGTGATGGGGCGTCCTGTAAGCATGACCCATGTGAGCGGTTTGCCATCCTCTTCATCACCAACTTCCTCGTAAGTTCCACTTGAGAGATTGGTGAATACCTCAAGGTCACGCCACACCTCTGCAGTCCCTTCCGCCATTCCAGGAAAATCTTCGGGCGCAGTCATGCCAAAACGGATTTGCATCATGTCATACTGGGCAGGATTGCCGTTGATGTCTATCCATGGCTGGCTGTGATTCAGTTCAACAACCGGCATGATGTAGAGTTGAACGATACTTGATGGAATGTCTGGAATCGGTCCGACACCAGGTACGCCATAGATGGAGAGGAATCCATAGAAGAAAGCGAGGCAATCTCGGTCAGTCGTATCAACGATGGGCCCGTTGCCTGCAAGCGAACAGTTCATTGCATGACCTTCAGTTTCAGGCTCCCATCCTGCCGCTTCAAACGGAGTACTATTCAAAACCAAACTACCTTGTGCAGCGAAGACCATTTCATCAAGCGCAAGGATGTCAATGGTGCCATCAGGCTGGCGGGTGATTTTGTCAGGAACGCCATCGGGTAATGCATCCATCTCTTGACGGAATTCATCGATAGCAGCGAATACATCTGGGTCAAGTACATCGCCCATGATGAGCAGATTTGCAGGCTCACCTTCGTCGGCAAAGCGTTTGTTAATCTCGTCCACTCCTATGGCAAAATCTGACCGTTCATCAAGGAAATCTTCTACGGCAAAATCGCCTTCAAGTTGAGCCATTCCATAAGCGGCTGGAATGGTTAATAGCAGTGCAATTGCGGTGATTATTAGGGCTGTTTTCCTTTGACCAGAACCATGGGTTACACCACGCAACCAATCGGGATTTACCAGCGATTTAACCGCCCTTTCCCCATTCACCTTTTTCCGTTTTGCCAACCAATCATCTACGCTTACGCGGATGAGCGGTGACCACAAACCAGTGAGTACAAAGGCAGCAAAAATACCCAGTGCAGCCTCAATTCCAAAGGAGCGAAGAGCGGCGATATCACTGAATAGATTGGCGGCAAATGCCGCCATTGTCGTGATAGAGGTGAGAGTAATCGCTCGTCCGACCCTTGAGAGGGTGATACTTCCGGCTTCTTCTGAACTCTTCCCATTAGCCCGCTCCTCTTTGTAGCGGTGAAGTGCATGAAGCGCATCATCAATCCCTAAAGCAAGGACAAGAATTGGCAGGAGATTAGAAAATTGTGACCGAGCGATAAGACTCAAGCCAAACCACCCAGTTATCGTTGCGAAATGCCCGATTAGCCCCTGCATCCATAGTAGAGCGGCGCCGAGGGCAAACATGACGATAGCGACATCGGACCAACGCCGCAAACTTACGTAGAGAAGAGCAATAATGGCAAAACCCATCAGTATGATAAGTCCAGCACTGGACTGCAATTCTCGGTTGACTTCAACATTCACTCCTTGTCCTAGAAGCAATGTAACGGTTGAATGGTCATGACTTCGCAGATGACCTTCTAAATCCATGAAGGACCATTCGGTTGAACAGCCAGCGCCATTATCTTGCATTTCTTCACACATGGCCTCTGTGTACTGTGGGGGATGGAGTACTAATTGGCCTTCAGCGAGACGGTATCCCCCGACTCTGAAGCCTTCCTCAGTAAATTGAACAGACTTCTCCTGATGTGCATCCTTCCACACCACTTCCCACCCCATGGCTTCGAGTTGAGTGCGGTCAAGTTGAACTAATAACCAGGTTGAGGAAGCAGTCCATCGCCCCTTGCCCCAAAGCCCATTTTCCCATGTGCCGTTAGCTGTGAGTGCGCCGTAAATGGGCCCCTCTTGTAATGCGGTATAATCGGCCTTGAATCCTCGGTCAAGTGATAGCCAGCGCAGAAAATTGTTGTTTGACGCCTCAGCCATACGGTGTGCGGCCATATCAATGTGGGCCTGAGTTATATTCTCATCATCAAATTCAAGACAATCTAATGGAAAACAATCACTCCAATTTGCTGGGGCTGCAGTCACTACTCCTAGAGTCGTAAGGCCAGGTTGTGTTAGAATTGAGGTGCCATTCATGAAGCCGCGAAAGTGGTCTGAAAGCGAGATTGCCCCTGGTGCTTGGTGTCCAGTAACATCGTTGACCAACGGCTTGAGAGCAGGGGCGAGTGGATGTTCGTTGACGAGTCTGACCTTGTGGTCAATTTCTTGAAGCAATGTCAAATTGAGAATTCCACCTGTTGGAGCATCAATACCACTCCATGGTTCACCAGCAGGAACCATCTCTGTAGGAGGTATGAGTGAGGCATAATCGGGCGCGCCATCAGCCATTCTCGTAACAGGTTGCCATGTTTCTATGGGCGGAACTTTCCCAGGGTCCCGTGCCGATACGAGAAATCCGAGAATAATTTCGGAATTTGGAAACTCTTCGTCAATAATCGTCTGAGCCGTAAGTTCGGAAGACTCCATTTCGTACGATTCCATGTCAATGGGCTGGAGAGCAGTCATCGCCCCAGGGATCATGAGAAGAGTGAGTAGAAATATGGTGATGTGGACGCTTTTTCGCCGAGGCAATAGCCATGTTGCCATTCGTTCATAGCGCTCCCCCATAGTGAAAAGTCAGAGGCTTCACCTTTTGAAGTGATGTTTTCTCGGCTCACATCATTAACGTGATTACTTACCAACCGAACCTATCATAAACGGGTGAACGTCCATGTCGTACTGCTCGGGGGCGTAGGTATGGTCACTATTGACACAATCATTAGCGAAGCGAACGCTATGGATACATGGATGCAATGGGTTGCAGGTCTCGTTTTAACTCTGTTTTCCATTACCATTGTTCGTTTTTTGATGAAAAAAATTGTCCTAGATTTTGTTAAAGCAACCTCTTTTGATTGGGATGACCAATTGTACCGCCCCGTAACACAACGTCTTTACTCATTCATCTTTTTCGCGGGCCTACAACTTACCATGCTTTGGGTCATGGGCAAGGAAGATGAACTCAATGTCGCCCTAGACCCCGTGTTTCAATCGACTTACATCATTCTGTCAACCTCTCTTGTGAGCGTTACCTTGAAAATAATGATACCAGTTATCTTGGACAAATTTGCCAACCCCAGCCATGTCACCGTCTCTGGTAGCAATTCGCTGGTCATCTTTTTGCTAAGAGCAGCGGTTTGGTTTGGTGGACTTTACCTCGCAATGGAAGAATTAGGTTTCGAACTTATGGGTCTTCTTGCTTCACTGGCTGTATTTTCACTTATTATCGGACTGGCCATGCAACAGACGCTTGGAAATATCATCAATTCATTCATGCTCGCGCTTGACCAACCCTTTGAAGTTGGTGACCGCATTGAAGTAGACGATCAAATTGGTTCGGTGGTTTCGGTTGGAATTCTCTCAACAAAAATCCTCACCAATGAAGAAAACCTTGTCGTGATTCCAAATAACACCCTTGTCAATTCAACTGTTGTCAACCATGCCCGAGGCGGTGGCGACGGACAAGGCCGCCGTATCTCCTTAGTGATGGATATTGGGGTTGAGTATGATGAAGACATTTCTCACGTCAAGTACACCGTTCTTCAGTTGATGCGAGAATGCCCCTATGTGATTGAATCTCCAGAGCCGCGTGTTCTTCTCAATGAACTTGGCGACTTCGCCAAAGTTTTCCGTTTGTACGGCTGGGTTGAGGACTATTCCGATGAATTTGTCGCAAAGGACTGGCTCCTGAAGAATATCGCCGAGAGCTTTGCAAAGGAAGGCATCGGCATTCCATTCCCAACCGCAGTTGAAATCGCATCGGATCACAAGGAATCCTACAACAAGCAACGCAAGTCCACGAATGTGCGCCGCGCTCGTTTACAGATGATAAAAGAAGATAAGGCACTTGAGCGTGAACGTGCGGAAGCTAAGTGGGAAATTGAAGCGATCAATGAGAAACTCAAGGACCCTGAATTGGACCGGGGCGAGCGCAATGCTTTGGAAGAATCCCTCCGAGAACTTAACCGAGTTTTAAGTATGTTTGAAGCCGGCGATAATTGAAATCGGGAGAGGTGAGTTAATGTACCGGGTGCCGTTCATGATAGGTATGAACTCGGTTGATTTGCGTTATATGCAAATTTCATTCAATCGCGAAGTAGGCAGCAATTTACCAGGAAGAAACCTAACAGAAGAGTTCCACAGAGTCGAGTTTTTGACAAAGTTGGAGGACACCCCCAGTGGCGTCAAATGTCTCATTAGGCTGGATTATGACAAACCTTCTAGACTTAAAAAAGTGCAGGGCGCCTATAAAATCCTCCAAATATTGGAAAAAACCGAAACTTCAGCACTTTGTGAAGTGCTGGCTGAAGGCCCTCTTGCACGCCTATTCTCGTCACTTGAACACGTGTGGTGGGTTACGCCAACCTATATTCATCCAGATGGTATGTTGATCACCATCCGAGGGACAAAAGAGGCTCTTCGAAGCGCACGAAAATCACTTAGTGAACTCCTCGGCGACGGCTTCAAAATGAAGTTAGGAGCAGAATCATTGCACAATCCTGAATTTATTGAATTGTTGCCCGAGCGGCAACGAACGGTGTTAGAAAAAGCTATTGAAATGGGCTATTATGACCGCCCTCGTCGTTGTACACAGAGAGATATAGCAGACTCTCTTAACATAAAACAAGCCACAGTGAGTGAGCACCTTCAATCTGCAGAGGCAACGATTATTCATGCTTTTACTACAGAGCCCTGATTCCGAACACTATCATGAACGGTTCAACTCCTTAAACGCGTGAGGCATTGGTTATCATATGCACAGCGTACGCCATGCGAATTACACTAGGGCTATCACCTTGTCAATACTCATGATATTGATGACCCAAGTGGGGTATCTTGACACGATGAACCCGTGGTCAAACGACGACGAAACGCTGGACGAGAGCAACGACGTTCTCGAAACGGGCGGCTCGGGCTCAAGCGGCGGCAACGGTAGTGTTTGGCAGGTGGCTGATATCCACAGCAGTGGGGGAAGCCTCGTGCGTACCGCAGGGGTTGTTGGC
>Ga0208407_1000988_pt1 | contig 13286 bp, 10 predicted proteins | sample ETNtaG_9_FD_185775 | JGI IMG/M metagenome (GOLD analysis project Ga0208407, IMG submission 185775) | Marine microbial and viral communities from oxygen minimum zone, Eastern Pacific Ocean - ETNP201406SV69 (SPAdes) (version 2) | ecosystem: Environmental > Aquatic > Marine > Oceanic ...
TTTACCTTTTTTAACAAAAAAACCATTTGATATTCCACCAATAGTTTCAGTTGAACTTATACAGATCGCAGAAAAAACAAATATACCGTTTGCACCTAAAGCAAAAAAAATAATTGAAAAAAAAAAGAAAAAAAAATTAAAGGAAAAAGAAAAAAAATTAGTATCAGAACAAGCACCACCAAAAAAAGTTAAAAAAACAAAAACCAAAACTGTTGTTTCATTAGATGAAAAAAAACAAAAAATTGATAATCAAACTCCTGAAGCAGTTCCATTACCAGATAAAACAGTTAAGAAAATTGAGACAAAAAAAGAAAACAAGCAAAACCCTGACAAATTAGATGAAGAGGTAAAACAAGTTTCAGAGTTTGAAAAAAAAGAATTTGTTGACTTGGATAATATCGCAAAACTAATTGATAAAGCAAAAGTTGATAGCGCAGAAGTGATTAAAAAAAATAACGATATTACTCAAGATCAAGATAGAAGCATTAAAACCACAGGATTAACTGTAAGTGAAGAGGATGCTTTAAAAGCTCAAATTTTTGGATGTTGGAGCATTCCTCTTGGGTTACCTTATAATGAAGATTTATTAGTAAGAATTAAACTATTGCTTGAGCCAGATGGCTCAGTTGTAAAAACAGAAATTTTAGATCATGCAAGAATGAACAAACCAGGTCAGGGATTCTATAAAGTATTAGCTGAAAGTGCCTTAAGAGCTGTAAAATTATGTCAACCTTTAAGAGTTCCAACAACAGGCTATGAAAGATGGAAAGAATTACAATTAAATTTTGATGCAAGAGAGATGTTAGAGGGTTAAAATAAAAAATGAAAAAAAATTTTATAATTTTATTTTTAATGATTGTAATTCCAATTAAAGCTTTTGCTTTGATTGAAGTAGATATTACTAGAGGAAATTTAAATCCACTACCATTAGCAGTTTCACCATTATCAATTGATGAGCAATCTAGAAAAAATTTTGAAAAAATTCTTAAAAAACAAAATATTGGATCTGAAATTTCAAATATAGTTGAAAATAATTTAAGAATATCTGGTCTGTTTAATCCATTAAGTAAAGATGCTTTTTTACAAGCACCAGATATTGCAAATTTAAAACCTAGATTTGAGGATTGGAATTTAATTAAAGCTCAAGCACTTATTACTGGAAAAGTAACATATGTTGATGAAAAATTAAGGGTTGAATTTAGGTTATGGGATATTTTAGCAGCTAAAGAGATGATGGCATTAGCATTTACTACGGTACCTAGTAATTGGAGAAGAGTAGGACACATTATATCTGATAAAGTTTACGAGAGATTAACTGGGGAAAAAGGATATTTTGATACAAGAATAATTTATGTTGCTGAAGAGGGTCCAAAAACACAAAGAAAAAAAAGATTGGCTATTATGGATCAAGATGGTGCAAATAATAAATTTCTGACACTTGGAAATGAACTTGTATTAACTCCTAGATTTAATCCTACAAGTCAAATGGTTACATATTTGTCGTACTTTAAAAATTTACCAAGAGTATATCTTTTAGATATTGAAACAGGAACTCAAGAAGTTGTTGGTGATTTTCCTGGGATGACTTTTGCACCAAGGTTTTCTCCTGATGGTAAAAAAATAATAATGAGTTTTGCTAATGATGGAAAATCAGACATATATACAATGGATTTAGAAAATAGATTAGTTGAAAGAATTACAAATCATCCTTCGATTGACACTTCGCCATCCTATTCTCCAAATGGAAAGTTTATAGCTTTTAATTCTGACAGAAGTGGATATCAGCAAATTTATATTATGAAAAGTGATGGAAGCAATGTTAAAAGAATTTCATTTGGAAATGGTATTTATGGAACACCTGTTTGGTCACCTAGAGGAGATTTGATAGCCTTTACTAAATTACATAAAGGAAAATTTTATATTGGAGTTATGAGAACAGATGGTAAGGGTGAAAGATTGCTGACTGAAAATTACTATCAGGAAGCACCATCTTGGTCTCCAAATGGCAGAGTTTTAATTTTTTATAGGGAAACAAAGACTAACGCAAAAGGCGAAGGGTTTTCTGCTAAGCTATGGTCCATAGATTTAACTGGTTATAATGAGCGTTTAGTAGAAACTCAGACTGATGCCTCCGACCCATCATGGTCATCTTTATTAAGCAATTAGATGAAAATAACTTGATTTTTTAACTTGAAACCTCTAATTAGTTGTGAAAAAGTAAGAATTTGAAATTAGCAGCAAGGAGCAATTTAATGATATTAAGCAAAATTTACAAAAACACACTTTTAATATTAGCAGCATGTCTAGTGTTAACTGCTTGTGCTACAAAAAAAGAAGTTTCGTCGACTGATGCTATTAAAGGACAGATACAAGGTGATGTGTATACAGGCACAGATTCAGTTAATTATTTAGCGGATGGTGTTCCAGATAGAGTTTTCTTTGCAACAAATGAATCTATCCTAACTACAGCTTCAAGAGAGACACTAAGAGCGCAAGCTGCTTGGTTAAGAAAAAACTCTAGCATCAATGTTGTTCTAGAAGGTCATGCTGACGAAAGAGGAACAAGAGAATATAACTTAGCTCTTGGAGAAAGAAGAGCCAACTCAGCTAAAGATTATTTAATGACTTATGGAATTTCTTCTGACAGAATATCTGTATTAAGTTATGGAAAAGAGAGACCAGTAGATGCCGGTTCAACCCCATTAGCTTGGTCAAAAAACAGAAGATCTGTAACTGTTAAAGCAAATTAAAATTTTAAATTTAAAGACCTTAAAGCATAAAAGTTTTAGGGTCTTTTTTTTGCCATTTTTATAATCATAAATCAAACTATCAATGAGATTTATATCTAAAATAATATTATTAATTTTATTAAATTTAAGTTTTTTTAATAATTCTTTTGCAGATAATCATAATATTTATGAAACTTTGGAAATTATTAAGAATGACCTTAAAACTCTTGAAAGAGCAGTTTATTCTGGGTCAATCAAAACCATTACATCATCTAATGAAAATTCAAATATTGAGCTAGACACTAACTCTGAGGATGTGCTCACAAGGCATTTGTTGAAATTATCTGAGGTTGAGGATCAATTTAGACAATTAACAAATAAATTTGAAGAAATTAATTTTAAACTAGATAAATTATCTAATAGGTTGTCAAAAATTCAAGCTGATAATCAGATACGATTTCAAGATATAGAATCTGCAATACGTTCTGGTGAAATTACAACGCAATTAACCTCAAAACCAAAAACAGATTCAAAAAATGAAATATTACCCGGAAGCTCTCAACCACAAGATCTTGGTTCAATTTCATATAAAGATACCGAGACATCTAAAACATCTCAACAAATTCAATCGGTGGATACTACCGCATCTGTTGTGACTGAAACTTTTCAAGCAGAAGAAAAATTATTACCACAAGACTTAACTCCAAAAAAAAAATATGAGTTTGCAACAAGTTTTTTAAAAGTTGGCGATTATAGTACTGCTGAAAGAGCTTTTAGAGAATTTGTTTTATCTCATGGCGAACATGAATTAGCAGGTAGTGCTCAGTATTGGTATGCTGAAACATTTAGAATAAGACAGCTTTATACTGATGCTGCATCAGCTTATTTAGAAGGTTATCAAAAGTATCCAAAAGGTAATAAGGCTCCTATAAATCTATTAAAACTTGGTGTATCAATGGTTCAGATTGGAGAAAAAGATCAAGGTTGTAAAATGATAAATGGAGTAGAGTTACAATATCCTAAGGCAAACCAATCAGTAATTCAAAAAGCAAAATATGAGTCCAAAAAATTTGAATGTATCAAAGAAGACTCATAATTTTTTATTAAGCAAATTAAAAGATAGACGAATTCTTAAAATTTATAAAAAATTTGAAGGTGACTTAGATATTAAAAAAAATTTTATTGTAGCTGTTTCGGGTGGCCCGGATAGCCTTGCATTGTCTTTTTTAGCAAAGATTTATTCAATCAAAAAATCTATTAATGTAAAATATTTTATTGTCGATCACAAATTAAGAAAAAATTCAACATCAGAAGCTGAATATGTTCAAAAAAAATTAAAAAATTTTTCTATAAAATTAAATATTTTAACATGGAGAGGATTAAAGCCTAGAAAAAATATTCAATCTATTGCTAGAGACAAAAGGTATAAGCTATTAACTGATATAGCAAAAAAATACAGAATACAAAATATTCTGCTCGGTCATCATTTAGATGATTTATTTGAAAATTTTTTTATAAGAATTTTAAGAGGAAGTGGCCTACAAGGATTAATTTCGCTAGATAGAGAAACACAGAAAAATCAAATTAATCTGATTAGACCCTTAATCAAAATAGACAAAAAAGATTTGATTTATATTAGTAATTATACTTTTGGGTCATATATCAAAGATCCATCAAATGAAGATGATAAATTTAAAAGAGTAAAAATAAGAAATTTTTTAAAGCAATTAAATTTAGAAGGATTTGATAGAAAAAAGTTTTTTTTAACAATTAAAAATTTAAAATTTGCTAACGAAAATATTAAATTTTATACAAAAAAAAATTTAGAGGAAAATGTAACAATTTTGAAAAAAAAACAAAATGCTATCTTAAAAGAAAATTTTTTTTCTCAATCTAATGAAGTTGTATTTAGATCATTGGCCGAAGTAATAAAAATTGTAGGAAAAAAATATTATTCAGTCAGAGGAAAAAAAATTGATAAAATTATCCACTTAATAAAATCCAAATCTTCATTCAAAGTGACTTTAGGTGGCTGTATAATTAAAAAGGTAAATGAAACAGTAATTTTGTCTAAAGAGTAATAAAATTCATTTATTTAATGATATTTTGTCACTTGTTAAACTCACAATAATTCTTATCTTATAGTTATGAATTTAAAAAATCTAGCAATGTGGGGTATCATCGTCTTTCTGACTATAGGTCTTTACAATATGTTTAAAAATCCTCAGTCAAATATAAGAGGTGGTAATCAAATCATTTTCTCAGAATTTTTGACCTCTGTAGAAAACGGAGAAGTTTTAAAAGTTGAGATTCAAGGAAACAATATAAAAGGAGTATTTTCAAATGGTAATTCATTTACTACTTATTCTCCTAATGACCCAAATTTAATTGAAAAATTATCAGACAAAGGAGTAAGTATTTCTGCTTCGCCATTAGAAGAAAAAATGCCTTCATTGTTTGGTGTTCTTTTATCTTGGTTTCCAATGTTGCTACTTATAGCCGTATGGATTTTCTTTATGAGACAAATGCAAGGTGGCAAAGGTGGTGCGATGGGATTTGGAAAATCTAAAGCTAAAATGATGAATGAGCTTAAAGGAAAAGTTACATTTAATGATGTTGCTGGAATTGAGGAAGCTAAGGAAGAGGTAGAAGAAATTGTAGAATTTTTAAAAGATCCAAAAAAATTTAGCCGATTAGGTGGTAAAATTCCGCGAGGAGCACTATTGGTAGGACCCCCAGGAACTGGAAAAACATTATTAGCAAGAGCAATTGCTGGAGAAGCCGATGTACCTTTTTTTACAATTTCAGGCTCAGATTTTGTAGAAATGTTTGTTGGAGTTGGCGCTTCAAGAGTAAGAGATATGTTTGAGCAAGGTAAAAAAAATTCACCATGTATAATTTTTATAGACGAAATAGATGCTGTTGGTAGAAGTAGAGGCGCTGGTTTAGGTGGTGGAAACGATGAAAGAGAACAAACTTTAAACCAATTGTTAGTAGAAATGGATGGATTTGATACTAATGAAGGAGTTATTATAATTGCAGCAACTAACAGACCTGACGTGCTTGATCCAGCTTTATTAAGACCTGGTAGATTTGATAGACAGGTGGTTGTTTCAAATCCAGATATTATTGGAAGAGAAAAAATTTTAAAAGTTCATGTTAAAAAAATTAAGATGGCGCCAGATGTAAATTTAAGAACTATAGCGAGAGGAACTCCTGGTTTTTCAGGTGCAGATTTAGCTAATCTAGTTAATGAGTCAGCTTTATTGGCTGCAAGAAAAAATAAAAGAATTGTGACTTTAATTGAATTTGAAGAAGCTAAAGATAAAGTAATGATGGGATCCGAAAGACGCTCAATGGTAATGACAGAAGATGAAAAAAAATTAACAGCATATCATGAGGGAGGACATGCTTTGGTGTCATTTAATATGCCAAGTTATGATCCAATTCATAAAGCAACAATAATTCCAAGAGGTAGAGCTCTTGGGATGGTTATGAATTTACCAGAAAGAGATAAACATGGATATTCAATAAAATATCTTAAAGCTAGAATGGCTGTATGTTTTGGTGGTAGGGTAGCAGAAGAATTAATTTTTGGAAAAGACAATATATCTACAGGTGCTGGTGGTGGAAGTGGATCAGATATTAACCAAGCGACACAACTTGCTAGAGCCATGGTAACAAAGTATGGAATGAGTGAAGAAATGGGGCCTATAGAATATGGTGAAAACCAGGAAGAAGTATTTTTAGGAAGATCTGTTACTCAAACACAATCAGTTTCGGAGGAAGTAGCTCAAAAAATAGACAAAGAAATTAGAAAACTAGTTGATGAAGGGTATAACCAGGCTACAAAAATATTAACTGAAAAAATTGATGACCTACACAAAATTGCTAAAGCTCTGATTACTTATGAGACTTTAACGGGAGAAGAAATTGAAAACATAATTAATAAAAATTTATATCCAAAAGATAAAGGGGTTGAAAAACCAGAAGAAAGTGACGACCAAAGCTCAGCTTTAGGTGCCATGGGTTTAAAACCAAAAATAGTTCATTAACAAAAAGAAATGAGAAGATATTACACTAGAGCGTGTAATTTCTACTATGGTAATGAGTCAAAGTTATTAGTAAATAACAAAAAGACAATTCCACTTAATGGTAATAAAAAAATTTCATTTGATCATATTGAAATAATATCAAGAACTTCAAAAAAAAAAATTTCTATAAATAAAATAGATAGTTTAACTAAATCATTAAAAGAACAAATCAAACTTGATTTAAAAAGAGTAAAATTGAAAAAAAAAAATTTTTCAAATTTAAATTTTTTAAAAATTCCAAATATAATGGGAGTATTAAATCTCACTCCAGATAGTTTTTCTGATGGAGGAAAATTTGATAAAGATAATAAAGGACTAAAACATGCATTTGAAATGTTTAACTCAGGCGCAAATATTATTGATATAGGTGGAGAGTCTACTCGACCTGGATCAAAAACAATAAATTATAAAATAGAATGGAAAAGAATAAAAAGACTAATTAAATTAATAAGTAAAAAAATTCCAATTTCATTAGATACCAGAAAATCAGAAGTTATGAAAAAAGGAATTAAGCATGGTGTTAAAATTATTAATGATGTATCTGGATTGAATTATGATTCTGAAACTATTAATGTTTTAAAAAAACACAGGATTCCTTTTATTATACAACATTCACAAGGAACACCTGAAAAAATGCAAAATAATCCACGGTATAAAAATGAATTATTAGATATCTATGACTTTTTTGAACATAAAATAAAATTTTTAAAAACAATTGGCATAAAACACAATAATATTATTATTGACCCAGGCATAGGTTTTGGAAAAAATTTGAAACACAATATGAATCTTATTAGTAATATTTCTATTTTTCACTCACTAGGTTTTCCTATACTTGTAGGTAATTCGAGAAAAAGATTTATAAAAGAAATAGTAGGAAAAAATGATACTAATAGTAGAATTGGAGGAACAGTTGCATCTTCAATTTATTTAATGATGCAAGGTGTGCAAATTTTAAGAATTCATGATGTAAATGAATTGCTTCAGGGTGTAAAAGTCTTTAAAGAAATAATAAAAAATTAATGACAAAAAAATATTTTGGAACCGATGGAATACGAGGTGCTATTAATAGCAAACATATTAATGGTGATATGTTTTTTAAGTTTGGCCTAGCATCAGGAACATATTTTAAATCACAAAAAAAAAGAAAACAAATTGCAATAATAGCTAAAGATACAAGACTTTCAGGCTATACTTTAGAGCCAGCACTTGTTTCAGGACTGACATCAGCTGGAATGCATGTTTACACACTTGGACCCTTACCCACAAATGGTTTAGCCATGTTAACAAAAGCAATGAAAGCTAATATGGGCATAATGATAACTGCTTCTCATAATCCACACCATGATAATGGTTTAAAATTATTTGGTCCAGATGGCATGAAGCTTTCTGATAAAATTGAAAAAAAAATAGAAAATTTAATTGATAAAAAAATTATAAAAAATCTCTCAAGACCAGAAAAATTAGGTAGAGTACAAAGGTTGGAAAATGGAACAAAAGAATACCTAAAAATTTTAAAAAAAAATTTTCCAAAAGAATTTAATTTAAGAGGATTAAGAATAGTAATAGATTGCGCAAATGGTGCTGGCTACAAAGCGGGCCCAGAACTATTAAAATCTTTGGGAGCAAAAGTAATAGCAATTGGTGTAAAACCAAATGGCATGAATATTAATCACAAATGTGGCTCGACATATCCAAATAAAATTAAATTTGCTGTAAAAAAAAATAAAGCTCACCTTGGTATTTCTTTAGATGGTGATGCTGATAGAATTATCATGAGTGATGAATTAGGAAATATAATTGATGGGGATCAAATAATTGCAGCCATAGCCACAAGATGGAAGAATAAAAGAATGCTAAAAGGAGGTGTAGTCGGCACTTTGATGTCAAATTATGGCATGGAAAAGTTTTTTGAATATGAAAAGATAAAATTTATAAGAGCAAATGTTGGAGACAGATATGTAAAAGAAAAAATGCAAAAAAATAATTTTAATCTAGGTGGTGAACAATCTGGACATATTATTTTAGGAAAATTTGCAACAACTGGAGATGGGTTATTAGTTGCGTTAGAAGCCTTATTTGCGATAAGAAAAGGAAGAAAAGCTAGTTCTTTTTTCAATAAGTTTAATAAAACTCCTCAAATTTTAGAGAATATTGCTGTGAAAGATAAATCTATAATAAAAAATTTAGAAATAAAAAAATCTATAAAAACAGCAGAGAAATTAATGAAAGGTCATGGAAGAATATTAGTTAGAGAGTCAGGTACAGAGTCAAAAATAAGAGTTATGGGTGAGAGTGAAAACAAACAACTTTTAGACAAGTGTATAAATATTATTTTAAGAAAAATAAATTGAAGCCCAATTCTAAAGTATTAATTGTTGCAGGATCTGATTCATCAGGTGGAGCAGGAATTCAGGCTGACATCAAAACTATTACAGCACTTGGCTCTTATGCAATGACAGCAATTACTGCTATTACAGCTCAAAACACAATTGGAGTTAAATCAATTTTTGCAATTCCACCAAAAGAAATTTCAAATCAAATTTTATTTACTGCTAAAGATATTAACCCTGATGCAATTAAGATTGGAATGTTGCATTCAGCTAAAGTAATTAATTCTGTTATTAATTCTCTAAAGATTATCAAAGTAAAAAAAATAGTTCTTGATCCTGTAATGGTTGCAAAAGGAGGAGCTAAATTAATAGATGATAAAGCAATTAAATTATTGAAAGATAAATTAATAAAAAGAACAACATTGATCACTCCTAATATTCCAGAAGCTGAAATATTAACTAATATTAATATCAAATGTAAAGAGGATATGATTTTTGCTGCCCATAAATTAATAGAAATTGGTGCAAATAATGTATTAATTAAAGGAGGTCACTTATCGTCAAAAATAGTCCAAGATATATTCGTTTCAAAATCTGATATTAAAATTTTTAACAGCAAAAGGTATAAAACAAAAAATACCCATGGAACGGGCTGCACTTTATCTAGTGCAATAACTACATTTTTATCATGTGGAAAACCTATAAAGAAATCTTGTGAGCTTGGTATTAAATATGTAAGTTCTGGCATTAGTACTAATCCCAAATATGGTAAAGGTCATGGTCCAATCAATCATCTTCATACAATTAATATAGAGAGAAAATTTAGATAATGAAAAATATAGTTGTAGTTGGGTCTCAATGGGGCGATGAAGGAAAAGGTAAAATTGTTGATTGGCTTTCAGAACAAGCAGACGTAGTAATTAGATTTCAAGGAGGACACAATGCAGGTCATACATTAGTAATTGATGGAGTGACTTATAAATTAAGATTATTACCATCTGGAATTGTACGAAAAAATAAAATTTCAATTATTGGAAATGGAGTTGTTGTTGATCCATGGGCACTACTAGAAGAAATTGAAGAAATAAAATCTAAAGGTGTAGATGTAAACACCAATAATTTTATTATTTCTGAGGCTGCAAATTTAATTTTACCATTTCATAGAGAAATGGATGAAATTAGAGAGGATGCCGCAGGCAAAAGTAAAATTGGAACAACTAGAAGAGGAATTGGTCCCGCATACGAGGACAAGGTTGGAAGAAGATCAATTAGAGTAATGGATCTTAGATCTGAAAAAAATTTAGATCAAAGATTAGAGTCTGTTTTAGTTCATCACAATGCAATTAGAAAAGGCCTAGGAAAAAAAATTTTTGAAAAAGAACAACTCAAATCAGATTTATTAAAAATTGCACCTCAAATATTGAAGTTTTCTCAACCAGTTTGGCTAAAAATTGATGAGTTCAAAAAACAAAAAAAGAAAATTTTATTTGAAGGTGCTCAGGGAATTTTATTAGATGTTGATCATGGCACTTACCCTTATGTAACATCTTCTAACACTGTTGCATCAAGTGCTGCAACAGGTACAGGATGTGGACCAAATTCAATTAATTATGTTTTGGGAATAACAAAAGCCTACACAACAAGAGTTGGCGAAGGTCCTTTCCCAACAGAATTAACAGATGACATTGGAGAATTATTAGGTACTCGAGGAAAAGAGTTTGGTACAGTGACGAGTAGAAAAAGAAGATGTGGATGGTTTGATGGTGTATTGGTTAGGCAGACTATAAAAATTTCAGGTATAGATGGTATTGCGCTTACTAAACTTGATGTTCTTGATGAATTAGAAGAAATTAAAATGTGTGTTGAGTACGAACTTGATGGAAAAAAAATAGATTATTTACCAGCTGTAGTTGAAGATCAGTTAAAAATAAAACCAATTTACAAAACCTTTCCCGGATGGAAAACATCTACTAATGGGATCAAAGATATGAATGATTTACCTGAAAATGCAAAAAAATATATTTATGCAGTAGAAGATTTTATAAGAGCAAAAGTTTCTAGTGTATCCACCAGTCCTGAAAGAGATGATACTATTTTAGTTGAAAATCCTTTTGATGTCTAATTAGCAGGTAACAAATTTTTAGATTTTGCCATAAGCAGCATTTGTTTTTGCAATTTCTCAAATGCTTTATTTTCAATTTGTCTTACTCTTTCTCTACTAATTTTATGTTTTTTACTTAAATCTTCTAAAGTTGTTGGATTGTCATTCAATCTTCTAGAGTATAAAATTTCTTTTTCTCTTTCATTTAAAACTTTGATTGAATTTTTTAATAAATCTTTTCTTTGTTCCATTTCTTCTTGATGAGCAAACTTGAGATCATGATCTAGTTCTTTGTCAACCAACCAATCTTGCCATTCATCTCCATTTTCACCAACTTGAGCATTTAATGAAAACTCCTTACCAGAGAGTCTTCTATTCATTGAAACAACTTCATCTTTACTTACATCTAATTTATTAGCTATTTCATTAACATGCTCGTCTCTTAAATCACCTTCTGTTTGGGGTGCTATTTGATTTTTTATTTTTTTAAGATTAAAAAATAATTTTTTTTGAGCAGTAGTTGTTCCTATCTTAACTAAGCTCCAAGATCTTAGGATATACTCTTGGATAGAAGCTTTAATCCACCACATTGCATATGTTGCTAATCTAAATCCTTTTTCTGGTTCAAACTTTTTAACTGCTTGCATAAGACCAACATTTCCTTCAGATATCATTTCATTTACAGGTAGCCCATAACCTTTGTAGCCCATTGCAATTTTAGCTACTAATCTTAAATGACTCGTAACTAATTTTTCAGCTGCTTTGATATTTCCTGTAGTTTTCCAATTTTTTGCCAACATATATTCTTCTTCTGCAGCAAGCATTGGAAATTTTTTTATTTGTTCTAGATATGCAGATAGACCACCTTCATTTGAAAGTGCGGGTACATTATTGTTAAATGTTGCGTTCATAGCTGTATTTATTTAATTAACTATATTAAATTTTCAATGTTTTATTCGCCAGTATTTCTAAGCATTTTTAATAAATTATTCAGTTCTTGAGGCAAAATTGAGGAAAAAATCATTTCCTCATTAGTTTTTGGATGAACAAAACCTAGAGTTTTTGCATGTAAAAATTGTCTATTTAATTTAGAAATTAAACTTTCTAATCCGATATCAATATTTTTTAGTTTTTTATATTTTTTTTTGTATTTATCGTCTCCAACAATGCTATTTCCCATATGCGTCATATGAACACGAATTTGATGAGTTCTTCCAGTTTCCAATTTACATTCCACTAAACTTAATGTCGGTGTTTTATCATTTTCAAAAATTTCTATTGTTTTATAGTTAGTTATAGCTTGTTTGCCTTTTGAGCGACTAACTTCCATTAATTGTCTATTCTTTGAACTACGAGTTATAAAAGTGTCAATTCTACCAGATGAAGGTCTTAGTTTGCCCCAAATTAAAAGTTGATAAACTCTAGTGATTGTATGATCGCTAAATTGTTTTGATAAGTTTTCATGTGTTTCATTATTTTTTGCAATAACAACTAAGCCTGAAGTATTTTTATCAATTCTATGTACAATACCTGGTCTAAGTTCATCACCAATAGTTGATAATGAGTTTTTATCATAATGCATTAAAGCATTGACAATTGTTTTATCATAATTTCCAGCACCAGGATGCATAATTATTCTAGCTGGTTTATTGATTACTAATAAATCCTCATCTTCATGAATTATATCTAATTTAAAATCAAAAGGTTTTAAGGAAGCTTCTTCCGGTTCTGGAATACTAAGACTTAATTTATCACCCCTAATAACTTTTTTTGAAGGACTTTTTATAATTTTGCCATTTAATTTAAGTTTTTCTTTAAGAATTAAGTTTTTAATTCTGGTTCTGCTGATTAATTTTTCTTTATTGTTGATCAAAATATCAACTCTTAGATTGTTTTCATTCTCTTCAACTATAAAACTAATGTTTTTTTCCATAAAATGTAATATTAATACTATATGCGCTTGTAGCTCAACTGGATAGAGCGCCTGACTTCGGATCAGGAGGTTCTGGGTTCGACTCCTAGCAGGCGC
>Ga0208407_1000989_pt1 | contig 13285 bp, 29 predicted proteins | sample ETNtaG_9_FD_185775 | JGI IMG/M metagenome (GOLD analysis project Ga0208407, IMG submission 185775) | Marine microbial and viral communities from oxygen minimum zone, Eastern Pacific Ocean - ETNP201406SV69 (SPAdes) (version 2) | ecosystem: Environmental > Aquatic > Marine > Oceanic ...
AAGCATAAAGTTGAACGTGCCGGATATCCCAAGTGGCATACCGTCACTAAATGATCCTTGTCCCACAGGATAAATGAGGAAGACTGCAAACGCAGCGGAGACTGGAGCGGAATAAGCAACGCAAATCCAGGGTCTCATACCCAGGCGATACGATAGTTCCCATTGGCGTCCTAAGTAAGCACAGATACCAATAAGGAAATGGAATACAACAAGTTGGTATGGACCACCGTTATATAACCATTCATCCACTGTAGCAGCTTCCCAGATGGGATAAAAGTGTAGACCAATAGCATTTGAAGATGGAACTACAGCACCAGAAATGATGTTGTTTCCATACATGAATGAACCAGCGACTGGTTCACGAATCCCGTCGATATCGACGGGTGGAGCAGCGATAAAAGCGATAATGAAACAAGTTGCAGCTGCGAGTAGGCAAGGAACCATAAGGACTCCGAACCAACCAACATAGATTCTATTGTTAGTTGATGTTACCCAATCACAAAACACGTTCCATGAGCTCTTACTCTGCGTTAGAGTAGAAGTCATTTGTTATAAGAGCGATTGTAACTTGTAAGATGAGAGACATGTTCCTAGAACTGGAACTCCCCATGGTCTCGGTTAGGGGTAGTATGAGAGGTGGAGATACATATTCTGCTTATACTCAGACCCATTGTATCATCGGGGGGACTTATTTGTGTTCAGAACGCCCAGCCATCGTGCAATACGAATTCATCGGTTCGGTCTTGCCCTTGCCACCTCAGGTTATTTATTATACCACAGATTCAATACAGATTTTCCTCCTGCCCTAGTTGAATTTTACAATCAGATGTAGGGTAAGCAACACAAGTTAGAACAAACCCTGCTTCTAACTGGTCTTCATCCAAAAATGACTGATCCTCTTGGTTAACTGTGCCTTCTAAAATCTTTCCTGCACACGTGCTACAAGCACCAGCACGACATGAGTATGGTGCATCAGCACCTTCCTCCTCTGCCTTGTCTAGAATGTACTCGTCTGCTTCACACTGAAAGGTAGTCTCTGCACCTTCCGAATCAACAACTGTTACTGAGTATGCCATGAGTAAAATTTACATATGCGTCTTGTATTTATTATAACACTCTAAAAAGAATAACGCAAGGTGTTTTGAAAACTATTAGGATTAATCCTATCAATATCTGCTTTATTTCTGTGCATTAGTTCCTCATGCATAATTCCCCTTCTCAATTCATCTGCTTTCATAAACTCATCATATGCTGCAAAAGGAGTCCTATCTAAAGGTGCTCTCCTAATAACAGGATTAACTTGATCAGTTTCACTGGTATATGTTCTTACACCATTGTTTTCCTTCCATTCATGTTTAACCCAAGGAACCCAAGCTCTATGTTCTACATATTCAGTTTGATAATCAGGAATAACTGGTTCAGGATATGCATAATAACCAGAATAGTGTAGGAAGAGTAGTTCAGCAATCACTTTAATAAGTCAATAACGACCATAACTAATACAGGTCTTTTTGTTTTCTTCTGATGATTTACACCACTGTCTAACATAAGCATCTACATCTTTACTCATTGTAAAGTGAGCATGATTATGAATTAGTCCTATGAGTGCTAACACTCCCAACATTAGCAGGGAGGTCAACACTCCAGGACTTACTATGAAGTTTATAAAAGATTTTTTCATAGTATGATAGGTTTCATCAATCTTCTTCTGCAAGGCGAGCGAAGTATGACAAAGTGTCATCATCATCTGTAGGAGCAACCCTAGGGGCAGCAGCAGCGACTGGGGCAGCAGTCTCTACGGTAGGACGTGGAGTTGAAGCAAAGTTAGGGCGACTAGACATAATATCAACACCCCCTGTTGCGGCAATTGCATTGTTAAAGTCATCTTCTGACTCAGCAGTTTCACGATCAAATTTCTGCTTACCGCCACGACCCAACACAATATTCAGACGACTTTCCAGTTCTTTATAGGACTTAAAGTTTTTAGCATCCATGAACTCATTCAAGGAGTGCTGACTGCGCCACATTTTTTCCAATTCAGTATCAGTCTTGTCATCGAGCAGACAAGGAGTAGCAAACTCGGACTTATCGTAGTTCCAATAACCTTCAACCTTACGAATCTTCAGTTTGAAGTTAGCACCTTTCCACATATCAAAAGGATTGATTGGTGTCTCATCTTGGAACTCAGGTTGCATTGCTGCCTGAATCTTATCAAAGATCTTCTTACCAAACTTATAAAGGAAGACCTTGCCTTCGTTAGAAGGATTAGTAGGATCACTAACAACATAAATGTTGGAATAGTAAGAGAGTTTACGCTTCTGCTTACGAGCGATTTCCTTATCGCTATCAAGACCACTGTTCCACAAAGTGCGGTTAAGTTCTGAAACAGGATCCTTCTGACCAAGAGTAGTCAGAGAATTTTCAATATACCATCCACCTGGTCCTTGGAACCCATGAGACCAGATCTTCGCCCATGGAAGATCTTCACCATCAGGAGCAGGAAGAAAACGGATTACAGCGTAACCATTACCTGACTTATCCATTTCAGGTTTCCAGAAACGTTCATCAGAACTACCACCAGTGGCTTGGAGTTTGTCAAGCTCCTTATTCAAACGTTCAAAACCAAATTTAGAGCTGTTTTTAAGATCAGCAAAAGACATTCGTATTACCTCGTATTTTTGTATTTGTTGGATTATAATGTCCCAACAGGATCATTATACACTATTTAGAGTTCCCCGTCAAGCACCTGCTGACGAACGTTCTCCATGTTTTCACGGAAACTATCATAAATCCCTAACATGTCCAGACCTTCAGATGCCATGCCAAGTCCCTTAGCGGCATTACGGAATGACTCTTTCAGTTGTGCTGCCCTAGGATCATCAGAAAGATTTAATCTCATGTAGAAAATTTTCTGACGTTCAATCAAATCCAACATAGCATCAAAAAACTCTAAACGATCTTTTGATGTCATCATAGGAATAAATGGCATCCTATTAACAATTTCTTGCTGCTTGTGAGTAATCTGAGCAGCTTCTTTTTGTACTATTTCTGAATCAAAGAAAGACATTGGTGATCTAATACTTTTTCCTTTAACGTATACTTATATTTAACAGTATCCATAACTATAAATGGAGAATACTTAAGAGTGGTTCTCCTCACATCTTTCCATACAAGATGCTCGGTGATTTTCTTATCAAACTGTGGAATAAAATTTAAAATCTTATCAAGGATAACAAATGTCTCCATTGATATTTTATTGCCCAGAAGGTATTTAAGTAACTGAGGATGTGTTTCAGTCACAGTAAACAACTGATCGAATTCATTTACCTGCTGTAGAATGAAGTCTATGTCTTCACTAAAAATATAATGTAGACTTTCCATTCGTTTTTTCCATGCACGATAATGATCGTCACCATCATTTCTTACCATGTTACCAATCCAACCTGCTGGATCTGCAACAAAATTTGAGACAAAATATGGAAGGATTTCATCATCTTTCTTACGATTAGTAAGTTTTTTGAAAAAATAACGGTCCTTCCTTTTCTCAAAGTTTGCTTCCGTTACTCTTGTTTTACCGTGAAATTTGAAGTAATCATAACTGTCGGTAGTGAAGTGTAACTTCAGTGCGACATACATTTTATAGGATTCAAACGCGGTCATGAAGAATTTCTTATATAATCAAAAAACATTGAGACACAGTACCTCCCAAATCCACCAAAGAAATTATTATCATCAATACTAACTTCGGTCACACCATGAGGAATATATGATGGGATTAATATAATTGAATTATTTTCACAATCATATTTGTACCCATCATCGAAGAATAATTCTCCACCAGAAAAATGTTTGGGTTCTTTAAAAAAATACATGAATGCTAAAAAAGCAAACTTAAAATCTGTGTGCTTACCATATTCTGATCCATCATGATAGTATCTAAGTTTCGTTACTATTTTATTAGCACGATGAAAATAATTACATGTGTAATCAGAATCATTTAATTGTTTAATTAGATGCTTAATTCTACTAGTAACACTATCATCAGATCTGAGCAGAGACAAAATATTTGAGTGACCTGGATCATTAAATGCTTCATCTAAGATAACAGCATTAGAATTTGTCCTACTTTGAGCTCCACCAAACAATCTAGCATCATATAATTTATTTGGTTTAGTGAAAAAATTCAATTCTTCCCAAATTAAATTAAGTTCTTGGGGTTCAAAGAAATCTGTAGCAATCACATGGGGAAATGGATCAGTTAAAGTTCTAACAATCATAAAATAAGTCGTGCTTTAGAAGACTTCTTCATGTAGTTGAGTCTTTGAGCTTCATACTTCAACTTTTCTTTAAGTGGTTTTGAAATTAATTTAGAAACAGTTTCAATTTCAATATTGTTCTCAGTGCAGAAATGAATAATACATTCAATGTAATTCATTGTATCATTACTAATCTTTTTTAAGTTCTCAATTTCCAATGAGAACTTAGCAGCAGTCATGAATTTCTGTTCCAAAATGTCATTAAGGTTTTCCTTAGACATTGGTAAATTTTTCTCCCTTATGATAGTTAACAAACTCATCAATATACTGCTCCAGCAATTTCATATAATACATTATATCATACTTCTGAAATAATTGCACCTCACCATCCTCACATGCTTGGATAATAACGACCTTTTGGACTTCAATACCTGTGAGGTCGTGATACAAAGCACCATAAGCAGCACATTGAACAAAATAATGCTCAATCCATTTTTCTGGTTTCTGCTTACGAGATGTTTTAAAATCAACAATTGCTAGTTCGCCTTGGTATTCGGCAATACAATCTACTCTACCAGCAAGACCATAATATTCACTATACAGTGGTGCTTCAAGAGCGTGTATATTATTTATGTCATCAAAATAAGGAAGGGAATTCTCAAATAATTGATATGGTTTACTGATCTGTTCCATAAGATCTTTCGGTTTCACCTCAAGATTATTGAAATAATCTTCAGCATAAGCATGATACTTAGTGCCGCGAGTAGTACCTTGCTTAGAGAGACGATCTGCCTCTACATCACCCACACGTTTACGCCATTCAGCAATACTCTTACGAGATTTTAGTGATGTAATAGAAGTGATTGATGGAAGTTTCCTACCACTAGGAGTGCAATAATAACGCACTCCATTTACTGTAGTAGGATTAGGAAGTTCACTTAACGAATTACCAACATGATTAAACATACTAAAGACCAATCCCCATTTTACTTACAAGATACGATTTAACTAGACCAGAACGAACGATGTCTTCAACACCAAATTCGATTAAACTAAACTCTTTCATGTCCTCTAGGATCTTCATGAAATCAATGATACCATTCTTTTCATGTTGTTTGACAAGATCAGTCTGAACAACATCGCCACAGAACATGATCTTAGAGTTCTCACCAACACGGGTGATAATACTATCAAGTTCATGGAAGTTTAGGTTTTGTGCTTCATCAATCAACAGAATGGCATTATCAAATGTAGTACCACGGATGAATGATGTAGACCAGAATGACACAGTTCCCTGTGCTTTTAGATTAGTATACAAGAGTTCAAATGAATTATCATCTGGCATCTTAAACATATACTTTACCATATTCTTATAAGGAATTTGATACAGTGAAGATTTATCTTCATGATCTCCAGGAAGGAAACCGATTTCCCTTGTAGCAACCAAAGATCTAACAATATAAATCTTTTCGTATGGGGTGGTTTCATCCAGAACAGATTTAAGTGCGAGATATAATGCGATAAAAGTTTTACCTGTTCCAGCAGCACCATAAGCAAAAAGATTCTGACCCTTGATCCAATCATCAAAAAACTTTTCCTGATTTTCAGTGAGTGGTTCAATAGTTTTAAGATAATCACTATTGATTGGTTTCTTTCTTTTCATCTGCTTGGTAGACATACCAGATGGAACTGGAGTAGAATTTCTTTTTCTAGGCATAAAATCAAGTATATCGGGATAAGTTGGCACCAGGATGACGCTTTTGTACTTTTTGCATCACCTCTTTAAAACCTTGTGATTGTTTAGGTTCACCATATATAGTTCCACCAAACGCTAATTGTGACCAGTCTTTATCCCAGTCAGGATTATCTTTACGCCATTGCTCATAATCTGAGATGGTCATATGGAGTTCTAAGGTATCTCCATTCTTTAAATTTTTGACGTTGTATGTTGGCATAGTAAAAATGTTTTTAAGTATCTATATCAAACCCAATCTGGTTTGCGGGATGGGATACGAAGATAATTAGATGCAACCCAAGGTTTGCTGCTAATGTAATTCTTGTAAGCAGTAACAGTGTCAATGCTTGTGTCATGTTTATACTCATCTGGCATGGCGCGAACGAATGGGGTTGGGTGTTTTCCTGAGCGCCCTGTAGGATCGCCTGTAGGAAAAATCTTGTGAGCATGGATCAATGTATTAAAGCAAGTATGAACTTTGCCATACCGTGCCTCATACTCGTCACAGAGAGCAAATCCATGAGAAAGTAACCATTGCCAGTTTAACACAAATTTACTTGCCCAGATAGTGCATGGATGATTACGGAATGCACCCTTATCAGTAGCATAAGGTGTGCCATCTGCTTTAGGGAGAGTGCCGAAACCATGCCCCCACTTGACTGAAGCAACGATAGAAAGCATCTGACAAGTTTCTAAGGGCATCTTAACGATATACTTATCAGGTAGAACCTGAGCAGACTTCCGGGGACATTGATTGGTGACGAAAATATTCATAGCAATTTAGATGACGAAATACACAACAAAAATGCTAGCATTATAACTACATCCCATGATTTTGTCTTTATGAAATATGGAATTGAAATAAGATCTGCAATAAAATGTGTTGTCACACCAACCATCACATTTACATGAAGAACAATAAAATAAGCAATGATGACAAGACAACTACCTAAAATCCTTAAACGAATTAAATCTACCATTCAAGTGCTTCGGATACTGCAGGAAACTGTTCCTTGAAAATGTCACGCACACCTTCAGCAACAATCATATGTTCCTTCTGAGTGCCGTTAGCAGACCTTAGATTTATATAATGTACCCATGAACGAACACTACCAGTCATATAAAGTCTTGTAGGAGTAGCAAGAGGAAGTACAAACCTTGCACACTCTTTTGCTACACCATTCTTTAGCATATCTTTATACAACCACATCGCATTCTCAAAATGATTTCTAATTCCTATCTCATAATCATGCACAAGTTTACGATCCAAATCATCTGTAGAGTTCTGACGATTCTTTTCATCCTGTTTTCTTAATTCAGGAACAGGTATAGTATCATCCAACAAACTACTATCAGCATATCTCTGAGAGAACTCCTGATAAGTGAAGGAACGGTGCCGTAGTATCTGTGCAGCAAGTCCTCTAGTAGTATTAATTTCCACCGTCATATGTGCCTGCTCAAATACAGACCAATGACCATGCTTAATACAATACCTTAAGAGACCTGCAAACTTATCATTATCTTGATTTTTAGGATTAGATACTCTAGCAACATATGCCATGTGCTTCTCCGCATCAGGAGTAACGGAAATAAGCTTAACGGTCATTCTTTATCTGAAACACTACAGAGTTATTCTAGCAATAAAAAAGACCCCCGTCAAGGGGTCTTTACAAATCAATCTGGGTAACCATCATCGTCATTATAAATGGTATAGTCAATAGGATCATCGCAATGATCCTTGGTATTGGTATAGGACTGAACGTCCGAGTATATTTCTGATTCTAACGACTCTATTAGTAATTTTAAATTCCGAAGTATTAATTTTAACCTTTCTCGTTCCATAGTTACCTCCATAATAAAAAGGAGGGTTGCCCCCCCTTTTATTTATAGTCCTAAATTCAGGACTTTGATGCGAACTGACGCACCTTACGTGCTACCTTATGTCCACGATACATAAGTTCATGATTACGACGAGCATCTTGCTCGGCGAGAACTTTTGCTTTGTAGGTGGCAGCATCATACTTAACGCCACGGTATGTGATTGTAGCCATTTTGTTACTCCTAAAGTAGTTGGATTTTAAGGCCCGTTCCTTTAGTCGTGTGCGTCCTATGATTTAAAACATGCAGGATCAGTTCCGTCCTTAAGTGTTTCCACTATTTCTTGCTTCAACTGTTCACTGACATCAGGGAATTTTAAATCCTTCATCAGATACTCATAAGCCTCACAATCAAGGAGACCAGTATGTGGTGTAGAAGCAATTAGAACTGGTAGTAGCAAATTAAACATAGGATGAACGCTCCGTTCCGCGACTTACTTGCGACCCCTCAACGGGGTTGAACGTATGTGGTAATTATACCACAAGTATTTATATGTTGTCAAGTGTATAATACGATACACTTTGAAGATGATGTTGAATGACATACCTTAATTTTTTCTTAATAATTCATAATGAATTGAGAACCAAAGGTAAAAGATAATGTTCTGCCTGTTGAATTGCTCGTTGTAATGATTCAACAGTATCACCAGGAAGAATAGGTACTTCTTGTTGTTTTATTATATCACCTGCATCCAAATATTCATTAACAAAATGAACAGTAGCACCAGTCTCAGTTTCACCTGCTTTAAGTGCTTGTTCTACAGCATGCAGACCTTTGTACTTGGGTAACAAAGATGGATGAAGATTTATAAGGCGTCCTGCAAATTCATCAGTAAACTTCTTAGAAACAATCTTCATCCATCCTGCCATAACAATCATGTCCACATCATATGCATGAAACAATGCAATGATCTCATCTTCATCCTTACTATAACATGAAGGAATGTCTAATCTGTCTGCTCTTTTCTTTGCCTTACATTTCTTTTTATTATATACCATGATTTTAACATCATGGTCAGGACAAGAATGAACAATATTCTCGAAATTACTTCCGTTCCCTGAACACATTACTCCTAATCGCATATCAAATCTCAACTTTTTCTTAATAATTTCAACTGTTCTAGAACTTGCTCACGAATTTCCATCAATTCATTATAACACTTCTGATTGTGAGCACACTGCCGGAGTCTATGATCAGGTTTAAGAACACTCTCAATAAAAAGGTCCAACCCACGATTCCATTTATCATCAGCACTTTCATTCATTTGAAAACTCCCTGTGATTTAAGATAACCTAATGTATCATGCATATTACCAATATGTTTGTTTCCTATTGAAACCTGAGGATATAATGCATCGGATCCAAATTCCATTTGAAATTGTTGCTTAGTAAAATGTTCATCTAAATTATAGAGATGAAATTCTGTTGAAATAGATTTAAGAAGTTGAGTAACACGCTCACATTCTTGACTACCATTAGAATAAATTACTGCTCGCATTAGTCTTTTACTCCTGGTGGGAAAGTTTCAATCTCAGTCAATTCATAATCCCAATCTTCCATAACAGTATTAGCAAGAAATTTATCACTAAGATAATCCAATTCCTTAATAGCATATTCTCTATCTGGCGCATCTAACCAAATATCAATAATCTTACCCAATCTCAACTTTTTTATGTCCAATTTAGACATTCTACCACAACAACCTTTTACTGCATTACCAGGAGAATCATCTACTTGTTTTCTCAATCTAATGAATACTAGTGCTTTAAACTTCATTACATCAAATCCTCCAAAGTTACAAGACTCTCTAGTTGAATACCTTGTGCCTTCATCAATTCCTTAGCACCTTCCTGCCTATCCACGATAGTTACGACACGATCTACCACATACCCAACATCACGAAGGACATTAACTGCCTTGATAGAAGATCCACCAGTAGTAACAACATCTTCCAATACTGTTATTTTAGATCCTGTAGGTGGTAAAGGACCTTCTATTTGAGATGCTGTTCCATGACCTTTTGGTTCCTTACGAACTATCAAGGCACTAAGATCTCTACTATAAGAACATGCAGCCATAGCCACCCCACTCACTAAAGGATCAGCCCCTAAAGTCAGTCCCCCAACCGCTGCAGCATCTTTCTCCACATAATCCAACATTAACAAACTACACAATGCTAAACCTTTCCCACTTAAAGTAACTGGTTTGCAATTAACATAATGTTCACTTTTAACACCTGATGAAAGAGTATAATCACCTTTACGGTAAGATTTCTCCTTTAACATTTCAATAAGTTCTTCTTTCATAACCAATCGGCAGTAATAAAAAATGTAAATCTTTGTCATCCATTATTTCTTTGGTGTTAGTAAATAAGCACCAAATACTGAAACTGAAAGCATTGTTGCGACTATAATTAATTCCATGTGGTTAAATCTTTGGAGTGTAAGTGTAAAGTTTTGGACTAATCTTACCATCACATTGGGTAATGTTCAATAAATCATGACGATAATTATCCCAATAATGATCAAAAATGTCAGACTTTTTGCCTGCCATAACAATATCATATTTAGTCACCCCATCTAATTTATATTCAATTAAAAAGGCATTAGTAGGAAGTTTTTTATCCTTTGCTAACTTTGGATCACAATCTGTCTCTATAGGCTTCACTGAGAACGACCTCCCCAATTAATTTGGGGGAATGCTTCAGCAACTGCTGCCTTAGTAATCTTATAGCGTTTACCAAGTTTCTTGTCCTTAACCATACAGAGAACATTTGCTTCGTCTTTATGGAGACCTTCTAGAAGTTGAATAAACATATCTTCACGTTTAGATTTAGTCAAGTTCTGATTAGCACCCTCAATGAAGTGAAAGAATAATCGCGATTCGTGCTCCAAAGAAGTATGTTCTGTTCCTGCAGGAGCATCATTAACAGTATAAGGAACTTCTCCTGAAGGAAGAGCACTAGAAACACTTTCATCAAAATTCCAAATTAGAAGCATTCGGAGAGTGTCACTATTATATTGCTGAAGAAGTTTAACTTTCTCAACTTTTGTTTTAGCATTGCTTACTTTTTGTAAGACTTCCGAAATCAATAGTTTCATTTTTTAATCCAAGGTAAATTACTATTTGAAAAACAAAATTCAGTCATCAGATCATTCAGATTATATTTTCTAAAATACTCCAGTGGGACTGTCTTCTTAGTGCTATTTAGACCATTATAGTGTGATAATATATTATCTTCAAGGGTTTTGGGGATATAATCAAAGTCGATTAAAATCCTATTTCTCTTGAAATTACGATATTGGTCATCGTCACAAATGTCATGAGCGTCATTACCCATGAAACTAGCAATAACTTTCTTACTCAATGGTCTTTGACGTTTTCCAGTCACAAAGGTATCATCAGAAGACAAGATATTTGGAATACCATCAGAACGGTCTCCTTTTAATACATGCTCGTTAATGAACTCAGCAACTTCAGAACGACTGAAATTGATGAACTTCTTCTGAACTGGATTATACTGAGTTACATAAGAATACTTCTGTAACTGAACAAAATCTTTATCACCTGAAAGAATTAATACTTTACCTTCAGTATAGTGCTTAGTCATTACAGAGATAATATCGTCTGCTTCAGCACCATTAACTTCAATAACTTTATAAGGAAAAAGATCGCGAATTTCATCACGAATGGCATTTAGACATTCAAAGATTTTATTCCAATCAAGACCAGATTTCTCGCGGTCTTTTTTCCTATTTTGCTTATAATATGGAAAAAATTCTCTACGCCAATATTTACGAGAGTCATAGCATAATACTAACTCACCATATTCAGCAGAAAACCTTTTTTCATATGATTTGATACTTGATAGTACCATATGCCTCATAAAGTTTTCATCTAGATTTCCAGAAAACTTAATTTGCGTCATTAAGTTAGAAATCATAGTCTGATTCATATCAACAAGAATCATTAGTCGTCATCCTCCTCATCTACAACAAACCTCACAGAATACAAATCTGTTTGAATAGGGTTACCGTTGTCATCAACCATTTCAGGATGATCTGATAATCTATTATGAGCGATTGTATTCTCATAATACTCCCTACTCATCCATCCAAAACCAAAACCAACAGCACTGAATAATACAATCAGGAACCCTGAAGTGAAAAGAACTATTGAAATCATTGGTTATCTCCAGATAATTTTTTGACCTTAACCCAAAAGTCGAGATGAAAAGTATACTCTCTTTTTCTAAACTTTAGAACTCTTTCGGAAGAAATCCCAAAATCTGGAACACAAGATTTCTCCCCCCTCGTCATTATTTTTACACTTTTATTTAGTTTCATCAAAAAGATAAATCAAGGTGTCATTCATATCACCGATGTACTTACCATCGATATAAACTTGTGGAAAACTGCATCTCTTCGTTAGTTCAACATCTGGTTCTAATTCGATATACTCTTCAAATGGCATACCTTCAATATCATCAGTGTCAACTAACCTACGCACTTTAACCTCCTCAAATGGAATATGGGAAGTTTTCAACACTTCTCTGAGAATATTACAATATCGGCAGTTTTTGATGCTGTAAATTTTTACTCTCACGTTTCAATTCCTCATAATAATCCAATAATTCATTGATAGTCATCTCATTATAATATCCACCAAAAAACTTGGCGTTCAATACTGATGGACTTTCATCATATTCATCAAAAAGAACAAATTGAATCTTTTTAATTAACGATGCACGATCCATGGCTTCGTAACCTGTATTGTGTTCTTATTTATTATAGGTCATCATTGGTAGGTTTGTCAAGGTGGGCGGCAATCACTATAGGATTCCTTAGGACGTTTTTAAGTTCGTTAGTTTTTCTCTTAATTGCTGCTCCTATATTTTTAACTGGTCGTTCTGGGTGTTCTGATGGTGAAAATCCTTTATTCATGAAAAAAACCTTTTTGAGTGAAAATTTACCCGAATTTTTTTGGGGCGATTTTTGGAACTAAAAGTTGAATTTGGCACAGTATTATTTAACTTTTCCTATAACCCAAGATCTTAATCCATTTCTTTCTATAATAGATTGAGTATTATCTACTTCACTATTAGAAACAACTACACAATATCCAATACCAAGATTAAATATACTTCTCATTTCCTCTTCCACAACAGTACCATACTTTGCAATCATCTCAAATATCTGTGGACGTGGCCAAGAGTTATAATCTACATCAACAGTAAGTCCCTCTGGCAAACATCTAGGAAGATTCTCAGGAATACCACCACCAGTAATATGAGCCATCCCCAAAATATCTACTTCTTTCAATAACTGCTTTACTAATGGAGCATAGATTGTGGTTGGTGTAATCAACTCAGGTGCATCTTTAAGATAAATCTTCTGCCTCCATATCATATCATTAAT
>Ga0208407_1000992_pt1 | contig 13278 bp, 11 predicted proteins | sample ETNtaG_9_FD_185775 | JGI IMG/M metagenome (GOLD analysis project Ga0208407, IMG submission 185775) | Marine microbial and viral communities from oxygen minimum zone, Eastern Pacific Ocean - ETNP201406SV69 (SPAdes) (version 2) | ecosystem: Environmental > Aquatic > Marine > Oceanic ...
TAAAGCCAAAACAAATCGCTGCCTTGAAGCCTCAGCAAACGTTGGCTTTTGCACTAGATTGTGTTCCTCATTCCTCGGCAAGATCAGACTCCTTTAGACGATAATAATTCAGTGAAACACAACTGAGTAACATCAGTAAAGCTGGGATCACGGCTGAGAGTATGAAAATCCCAAAAATGGTTTCATCCGATTGAGTGACCTCCACGCCACTGACAGAAGACCGATATCCAAAGAATTGAAGCAACAATCCGGCCATGGCACCTCCTATTGCGAAAGAAATTTTTTCAGCCGTCGTATAGAGCCCGGCAAAGATCCCTTCTCTTCTGAGTCCGGTCCTCAAATAATCGTAATGGATCGTGTCGGGCAACATGGCTTGTCCCATCAACAATAAGCCACCAGAGGACACTCCGGAAACGATTCCTCTGATCGCAATATCGATCATGCCTGAATCGGCATCGGTAAAATACCAGCTGAAGCTGACCAATGCATACCCGATCGCCGCAACCTTATAGATCTCAGATTTTGGATATCTCTTTACCATTCGAATCCAGAATGGCTGGACCATAATTATGACGACAGAGCCAATGGCAAAATAAATGCCCAACACATCAAAACCTTTTCCCAGCCAATGCTGAAAAAAGTATGCGGTAGATGCCAATGAAACCGCGGTGGCGGTTAATTGCAGAAACTTTGTAAGAAGCAAAAAAAGAAAGGGTCTGTTTTCAAAAATCAATTGGACCGCACTCCAAGTCAAAAGTTTTTGCTTCTCCTGTGGAGCGGTCTGCCTTGCGCCTGCTGTTCCCATTGCACACAGTGCAATCGATATCATTGCCAAGACGCCAAGAATGAGTGCCATGAAACCATGGCCACTGAGGCCTCCACCCAACCAAAAAACCATCACAGGTGCCAATGCAGAACCAATCAGCTGACCCAAGCCAATGGCTCTCACGCGCCATGACATCAGTGTTGTCCTTTCGCTTGGAATGTTCGACATTTCAGCCGGCATGGAAAGATATGGGACATTGAACATGGTATAGAATGTCGAATATGCAATGAGTCCAATGAATATGCCAATGATCGGGCCGATGCTTGTTGGAGCATTAAAAAGATAAATGAATGAACAAGCCGCACCCACTCCACCAATAAAAATCCAGGGCCTTCTTCTTCCCCATCTGCTCTCTGTGTGATCGGTGATGAATCCCATCAATGGATCGGTGATGGCATCGTAAAGCTTTGTCACCAGTAATAAAAACCCAGCGGTTCCAGCCGCGATACCCATTTCATCAGTCATAAAACGAGTGAGTAAAACATTTTGGGTATTGAATAATATGGCCACGCCAAGACTGCCCAGCCCCCAACTCAGCATGTGCTTTCTGCTTATGGTACTCATGGAAAGATCATACCTATCAAAAAGATTTGTTACAAAAAGTTATGGAATAGAGATGATCTGACATTAATATATAAATAATGAATGCGTTTGTTCGAAGATTTTTTAGACCGCCCGTCGTGGGATTGTTGGCTTTTCTTGTGGTATTTATTACACAAGGGCTCGGTCATACCTTGATGGTATTGATCGAAATAATATTTGGCTCTGGATTTCAATATCAGACGGCATTCATTCTTGGCTTATTGGGCGCAGTCCTATTGTTTATTGGGATGAAAAACGAGAACGAAGTCCCTGCAACATGGTTTGGTTATTTTGCAGGCTTTCTGCTCTGGACCGGCTGGGTGGAGTTTTCCTTTGTCTTTTATGCCGAATATCTGAATATTGAACAGATCCTGCCAGACGGCAGGATCAATAAGTATCCAGAATACTTAGTGATGCAGTCTTCAATAGGCGTATTGATGGTGAGCCTTTTGTATTTTTTCTTAAACAAAGAAACAAAGTGTAATTTCTTTAGATGGTTCCAAAGGAATCTTGGCCTCTCAACGGGGCGTCCTACAAGGGGTTATAAGAGGAATTATGCTGCGGTTACTGCCATGGAGACGGTCTATGTGATCTGGTTCTTCTACATTGTTTTGCTTCTTCTTTTTGAAGATGCATTTGTGGGTGATCAGCACCCTCTGACGTATGCATTCTTCTTTCTGAACACTATCTGGGCACTTTTTTTAATGTATAGATTGAGTAAATTTTGGAATGTCACGCGTGCAATTCGCTATGCGATTCCGACTGCAATAGTGGCGTATAGTTCCTATGAGGTTATTGGAAGATGGGGAATATGGGTCGAGTTTTGGGTTTACCCTGGAGAATACTTGACTGAGCTTCTGATGATTCTGGGCGCAATCATAATTGGAATAATAATTGCCATGTTTACTCCGGAGGGCGAAAAACAGCGTCTATATAACCAAAACGAGGACTCTGATTAATAATCATTGGTCATCCTCTGCTTGGAAATACATTGTCAATTTGTAAAGAATCGGTGTCATTAGTAGCCAGGGAATCTGTCCATGCAAAGTGATCGTTCGATCATCAAATTGAAATAAGACTGGATTGATCCAAGGACCGGTTGGTGCAAGCGGTGCCCATGAGAGATCCTTTCCCACTGAAAGCTGATCGTAATAGAGAAACATTTCTACAAAAATATTTTGGCTAATGCACCAAATTAGAAGGATTAAAAAAGCACCAATCTTCCACTGATTAAATACTGCCCGATCGGAGCCCATGAGTTTGCCTGTTAGCAATATTCCGCCAAGACCGATGGTGCCTGCATCTGCAAGTGAGTTCATGAGCCAATTGATGTTTTTTGGTATGAATTGATTCAGAATCTCTGATCTTCTTAAATCAACCGGATCTCCAGCATATAGTCCATAGGTAAACCACAATTCCCAACCAAGGGCACAAATCAAGAAAGTTGAGAGGAATATATTCAGAATTGATCGAGGCAGTTGATTCTTTAAATACAGGTTGAAAAGTATGATGATTGGAACGATTGCGGTGGTGTAGACCACCACCACAACTCTAAGCTCCTCTAAAGTCATCATCTTAATTCTTTTTTGTAGCCTTATTACTAATATAGATAAAGGACAATACCGCAACCAAGGCAATTAAAATAGTATTAACAAAACCAAGAGCCTGAACTCCTTTTAGCATTAAAATCAAAGCAATTCCCCAGGCAAAGCAAGCGAGAAGATCTGCAAAATAAAAACGCTTTAATTCCAATCTTGTTAACCCTAAGAAAAAAGGCATGATGGCTCGAATTGCAGGCGTAAACCTTCCAATAACCACTGCTAAAGGCCCAAATCTATCAGCTGCAGAGGTAGCCTTATCGATCAGTACAGTCCTTTTTTGAAAAAAAGTTAAGGCAAGAACCTTATCACCAGAATATTTACCTACTAAAAAACCTCCAAGATCCCCAAGGTGTGCCCCGCTCATTGCTATGGGTGCAATCAAATAAAGACCAAGAATTTGTTGATCGAATAAATACACACAAATTGAAAAGAGTACGATACTGGGAACTATGCTCCCAGTAATAACCATCGATTCAAGAAAGGCGAGTATAAATACTGCAAGCCAAGCATATTCTGTGTTATGCAGTAAAAAATTCTGAATTGAATCTGGCTTAAATATACTTTCAATCAGGTTCAAAATTATTTTTCAGCTTGCAAATTATCAGGTGAGTCGAAGAATTCTTCAATTGGTTTAAAATCAATTTCACTGCCAAAAGATTTTGGACTCAACAGATCAATGCCTCTCTGGGTTCTCCATATTGAGTCTGATTTCCATCCTAAAACATATACTTCATCACCCTCTTTACAGTCAGGATTTGACACAGCCATACCTTGAGCGGGGTCCATAACAGTTAATAAATCCGGGCAAGTAATAAATGGCTTATCATTCTTCCAGGAAATGAGATGTTCATTTTTAAACCATAGCCTGAAACCATCTTTTTCAAACTGGCCCAATCCATCAATATCAATACTTCCTTCTGAATAACCTCCCTGGTTTATTACTTCAGATTTTTTAACAATCCCATGAAATAGTTTATATCCATCACTGACTTTAATAATAGATTGAATGGGATCTTGAGCTTGGTCCAATGAATCTTGTCGAGCTTGTCCAATTTTTTCACATTCAGATAATGCATTGTTAATCGTTGCTTCTGCTAAATATTTTCCTTTAACTGGATTAAACGTATTTGCAACACAGCCTGAAGCGACAGCCATGCTTCTCAGTAATTCTTCAAGCCTTGTTGCATCTTCAGTTTTTTCAATAATGACTGTGTCCCCATATTTAGTGGCGACAGAAACTGGGCAAGCATCAATGTCCATGATATTGAATGTTGAATGCTCCATCGATGGCACGGCCCTGCCTGCGGTATCGCAATCAGCGACTGGTTTGCCCAATAAACATGCTACTGCCATTGCTGCTCCAGTCATGCCGCCATATTCAGGTGAGATGATTCCATGAAATTCAATTCCCAAATGAAGTTCAAGGCCTTTTACGGCATTCATCATTAACTCGATTTCTTGTTCAACAGAAATGGCTGCCTCCTCGGAAAGATCGCCAATCATTCCTACTGAAACATAGTAATTCTCTGGCTCAATCTCATCCATAGACAAGAGGCTGATTTCTTTATTTTGCTGATAACAGATTTCAATGGCCTCAACGCCTGACTCAAAGCTACCTCCTCCTCCGGTTGCTTTTATCGAGCTCCCTGCTTGGATATTGATTGCTTCTTTTTTACTGAGGTTTCTCATTACTTATTATTAAGATAATCCTACTGATTAATGGTTAAGACAATTTTACCGTAAGTTTTCCTCTTTGATGCCATATAAGCATAAGCGTCTTGAAAATCTTCAAATGCAAATGTTTTGTCAATCACCGGCATTAAATCTCCATTGTCAAAACCACTTTCAATAAATTTTACTGCTTCATCCATTTGATCTGCATAATTTTGAACAGAAAAAAATCGCAAAGTTGCATTTCTCTTTGTCAGCTCAAGCTGAGCCTCAAGATCGAGTTCCACTGTTGAATCATCAATGCCGCCATAAAGAATAATCTTTGCATTATCAGCCAGTGAATAAAGGTATTGATTGAAGAACCGTCCATTGATCGGATCAAAAACAATATCCACGCCATCACCGCATGTTACTTCTCTGATCATCGAGGGGAAGTTTTCGTCTTCTGAGATCAGCACTTCACTAGCACCCATCTCATTTAAAAAACTTTTATTGTCTTTATCTCTAGTAGTACAGACAGTGGTTGCACCAATCATATTGGCAATTTTTATTGCTGCGATCCCAGCAGTAGAAGTAGCAGCTGATATTAAGATCTTGCTGTCCTTATTTATATTTCCTTGCTTGATTAAGCCGAAGTATGCGGTCGTATACTGTCCCATCACTGATGCGGCTTCAATGTCAGAAAAATCTTTGTATGCTTCAACAATTGAGTCGTGATGAATGATTGCAAATTCACCGTGTTCCCCATAAGGGCCAGAGAAATATGGCAATGAACAAACCCTTTTACCGATCCATGATGAATCTATATTATTGCCTACAGCATCAACCACTCCCACAGAATCATGGCCTATTCTTGCAGGGAGGTCGGCAAGTGTTTGTGTGTAGTTATCTTGCATATAATCGACATCTCCCCAGTTGAGACAGCAGGCACTGACTCTAATCCTGACAGTATTCTCAGGAGGATCAGTTAATGGGATGTCATCTATTTGAAGTCCATCTGCACCCGTCGGTTGATGTAAACGAATCACTTTTGGCATCGGCTTTATCTCTCTTTTATTCTGTTTACAAGTAAAGTCATCATGTAGTAAAGAAAGCCAGCAATCAATAGGGAATCCAAGGCTGGGAGCCCAAAAGTGAGTTGGGTGTTATTCGTTGGTAAGAATGAGAATGAAACAGCAATGATGCATGAAACGATTGCTCGATAATTAAGGGAAGATGCATAGGCTAATTCATCGATAGAATAATTTTTCTTTTTTCTGAGCAAATAATAGTCTGCAATCAAGATGCCCCCCACTGGTGTAAAAATGGCTGTAAGGAGGATTAAGAAGGAGGTTAATTGTTCTAAAATATTCATGAGCGCTGCTATGGTGGCCAATGTGCCTGTGAGCAGTGCCATGTGCCATTGCTTAGCCTTCACATAGATGCTTGATAAACTCAACGTAGCTGAATACAAATTGATCCCATTGACTATCCATGAAGACAAGAAGATTAGAAACACTGCGGCTAAACCAAGACCTAGTGCACTCATTATTCTAATAATGTCGGTCTCATTGGTGGCCACAGCTGCAAAAAATGCAACCGTGTAAGCCAAGGTTGATAATAGGAAATAAGGCAAGAAAGAGGCAGTGGCAACATCCTTTGTTGTCCGAGCAAAACGACTGTAGTCAGACATTAAAATTGCCCCAAGGACAAAGGCGCCAATGACTGCATCGGCTGCCATGGTTACGGTCATTGGGTTTGCATCAAGAGCCTCTTGACTGAGTCTGTTCCCCCAGAGAGCAAAAGCTTTATAGCCCAGTGATGCTGTCAATATAATAAGCAAAGGGGTGATCCATGTGGAAAGAGACTCTAATAATTTAAACCCCTTGACTGCGCTGTAAGTCATTAGGAATCCGCCAATGATTTCGATGAGATAATTGGGGACATTGACATCAAAAATAGAACGCATCAATTGATTGAGCGAGGCGCTAAAAATATCCATACTGATCCCGTACCAACCGAGCAAGGCAATAGCCAATGAAATATTTAGTAAGATTGCACCGTTTTTCCCAAAAATTATTTTTATAAGAACGTAAGAGCTCAAACGACTCCTGACTCCAATCACACCGACTATGTATGCCAGTATCGAAAGAAAAAACCCTCCGATAAGAAATGCAATCATTGAGTCTCTAAAACCCAGTGATAAACCTATCTGGGCACCAAGCGATAATGAGCTCGCCCCGAAAACCATGACTGCAGTAACCATTGCAATGGATAATCCATTGTATCTAATGTTTTTAGGAACTGGGATCGATGCGAAATCCTCAAGCTGATCATTCAACTTTTTCATGCCATCAGATGGATCTCAAATACCACTCAAAATCTTTATTGCTGATTTGTGATGAAAATCTATCTAGTTCACATGATCTGCAATGATGAAATATACGACAAAACTCCTCATCGAAATATTGAGGCAATATTGTTGCTTGATTGAATTCATCCAAAGCATCCTGCCATTTGACTGGCAATGTAACCTCAGGGTCGATGACTTGAGATTCTTGAATCATTTCAGGCGGAGAGATTTTTTGTTTCAATCCAGCATGCATTCCAGCGAGAACAGCCGCCACAACCAAGTATGGGTTGGCATCGGCTCCTGCTGAACGATGTTCGATTCTGACATTGTCATCGTCTGAAAGCGGAACCCTTAGTGATAGATTTCTGTGATTGGGTCCCCAGTTAGGGGTAATCGGTGCAAAAAATCCAGGTGCGAAACGTCTATAAGAATTGGCATTGGGACAAAATATTGCCATCCCCTCTTTCATGGTTTCAGCAAGGCCGCCCACTGCATTTTGAAGATTCTCATTAAATCCGGTTGAGTCTTTTTCATCATGAGCAAAAACAGGATTACCGGAACCGTCTTTCAAACTGACGTGAATGTGCATTCCTGATCCGGCTGACTCTAAAAAGGGTTTTGCCATAAAGGTTGCTCCCATTCCAAATTCTCTCGCCGTTTCTTTGACTGCTCTTCGAAGCAACATGGATTGATCGCAACCCAATAAAGCATCCGAGACATGGTGAAGATTGGTTTCAAACTGGCCGGTTGAGAACTCAGAAATTGCAGTGCCGACTGGAATATTCTGCTGATCGCATATTTCTTGGAGACGATTAAAAAATGGATCAAGCTCTCTTAGATCCTCGAGTGAATAAACTTGAGGTCCAGCTTGATGCAAAATTGTTCCTGGTGTTGGACTGTGTCTTGGCATCACCATCAAACCGTCGTGATCCGAATATAAATAGAATTCGAGCTCAACTGCAATGGTTGCGTGCAGATCGTCATCAGCCAGTCTTTTGATGACTCTGCTTAAAACATTTCTTGCTTCATGCGGATAAGGATTTCCATCTCTATCGACCAATGTAATGAGAACTTGCGCCATCTCTTTTTCTAGCCACGGCACTGCAGTAAGCGATCCATCAATGGGGTGACCGTATATATCTGGGTCACCGTCATCACTCCCAAGTATCAGTCCATCGATGACATCGCCACCCGAATCCAGTAAAGGAGTGGCGGCACAAAAATTAAGACCTTTCTCAAAAAGTGATTCTGCTTCATGGATATCGATTCGTTTGCCACGAATGATCCCATTATTATCTGGCATCATGACTTCAACGCCAGCAGTATTTGGGTGGCTCTCAAGAAATTGTTTTAGTTCGGTCACGATCAGTCGCTCTTTCCAAAAACGAGTTTTCGTCTCCATTCAAGGGCTGCTTTGATGCCGTCTTTCTTGAGCACATCATAAAAATCTGATTTTTCATCGTAATCCGTTGTTTCAAGCAACATATTAGCCTCCGATGCATCGGCGAGGGCTGTTCTCATGCCGCTGATCTCAAGCGTTTTATTGATGGCTTTTTTGGTGATAGCCACAGACATCATGTCATTGGCTGCAATGGTTTCTGCAAATTCCATGCCGGCAGACTCAAGATCTTCCTTTTCAACCACTCGATTGATGAGACCCATCTCATAGATTCTTTGAGCTGGTATGCGTTTATCTGCACAAAACAAAATCTCCTTAGCGAGCTTGGGTCCTGTTAACCATGGTAAATTCAGTACGACTATTCCGCTGGCTATGGATACTTCTGGCTCACCAAACATTGCACAAGTTGAAGCCACGGTCAGATCGCAACTCAGTGCCAACTCCATGGCGCCGCCCAAGCAGTATCCTTGAACACAAGCAATGGTTGGTTTGGGTGAATCCCAAAACCGCATGATGGTATCAAAATCATTTTGCAATGCCGCACGTATGTCTTCGTCTTTGTCTGATGACCAAACTTCATCATCCAGATCAAAGCCCGCTGAAAAAGATTTCCCATTCGCTTTAACCACAATCGCACGAATTGAATGATCCTCTTCTGCCTTATCCATTGCAGCATTCATCTCAGCCATCATGGTTGTATCGATTGCATTGAGTTTATCTGGCCTATTTAAAGTCAGCAGTGCAACAGGTCCATTGACCTCATATGTGAGCGAATTACTCAAAAGTATTTACCCGAGGTTGTACCAAATGGATTTGCTTTGCGTATAACCCAGTACAGAATCAAAGCATGAATCCTTGGTATTGCCAGATTGCTTGTAGCCGCCGAATTCAAAAGTCATATCACCCACATCGTAGCAATTGACATAAACCATGCCCGATTCAATGTCTTTTGCCATATTATGAGCTCGGCTGACATTGCTCGTCCAAACCGATGCACAAAGACCATAGATCGTATCATTGGCCATTGCCACCGCCTCTTCCTCAGAATCGAATGGAATAATAGAAGCCACAGGTCCGAAAATTTCTTCGCGACCGATGGTCATGTCATTGTTGACATCAGCAAACATGGTTGGTTCAACAAAACATCCCGACTCAAGTCCGGTTGGAATGTTTCCACCAAATTTGAGTTTTGCACCTTCATTCTTGCCCGATTCAATAAAGCCCAATACTCTTTTTTGAGCATTTGCAGACATCAATGGGCCCATATTGGTCTCTGGATCCAATGGATCACCAGGTGTATACGCGCCTTGGCCTTCGGCAATGAATTGATCAACGAAATCTGCATAAATTGCTCTCTCAACATAGATTCTAGATCCTGCGTTACAGACTTCACCCATGTTTGCATAAATCGAATCATAGGCTGTCGAAACAGCAAGTTCCATATCGGGTAAATCAGCAAAATAAATCATGGGTGATTTACCGCCGGTCTCAAGACTGACTTTCTTCATATTGGACTGACCGGCATATTGCAATAGAAGTTTTCCAACTTCAGTTGATCCAGTGAATCCAATCTTGGAAACGTCTTGATGAAGAGCCAATGATTGTCCGGCCTCTTCTCCGTGCCCAGTGACCACATTGAATACTCCCGGAGGACCGCCTGCCTCAACAAACAGCTCGGCCATTTTTATGCATGAGTGTGGCGAATGCTCGTCTGGTTTAAGCACGATTGAATTTCCTGCAGCCAAAGCCGGAGCAATCTTCCAAACTCCCATTAAGAGTGGATAATTCCATGGAGATATCAGTCCAACCACACCGTATGGCTCTCTAACAGAAAGGTTTAGAGCTTTCTCATGCGTGTTGGCAACTTTTCCATACATCTTATCGATGCACTCAGCCATGAATCGGATGTTCACTGCCGAAGCAGGAACGTCAACATTCAAACAATCACTGATTGGCTTACCCATATTCATGGAATCCATCAGTGCAAGTTCTGCTGTATTCTGTTGAAGAAGATCGGCAAACTTCATCATGATGCCCATTCTCTTCCTGGGTGCCATCTTCCTCCAAGTTCTTGCTTTAAAACTTTCCTTTGCTGCAGCAACAGCCTTATCGATATCTTTTTCGTTTCCTGCTGCACATGTGCCACAAACCTCATTGGTTGCAGGATTGATGACTTCTATCTTTCCGCCATCCGCTGCATCAACATACTCACCATTAATGAAACATCTTCCTTCGAATATACTCTCAGCATCGCTAGCCATATTGGCCCAATCGTCTTTAGACAATGCTTTTGCGCTTCTCGCATCCATTCCTTTCTCCTAGTTTTTATTTATTTTGCTGATGCAAAGATATCAATGCATCAACGGCTATACAATTATCGTTTCCTAATATTACGGGATTTAAATCAATTTCACATACTTGATTACTCAACTCTACTGCGATCACTGAAAATCTCGATGCAAATTCTGAAAATGCGTCAAGATCGGCTGGCTTTGATCCGCGATAACCCTCAAGCAATGTTTTCATTTTCAGTTTACTTAGAGCCTTTTTTGCCATCTCTTTGGAAAAGGGCGGCATGAGAGTAATGGCATCATTCATTGCCTCGGCATAGTATCCTCCAAAACCAATTGTCACCATGGGACCAAGTTGCTGATCTGTGGTCATTCCCACTATCATTTCAACTCCTTCCGATTGAATCATCTTTGCGAGTAAAGCATTGCCTGGCAGTTTCTCTTGAAGCTCCTTATATGAAGATCTGAGCTCGTCTTCTGAATCGATATTGAGGTAAACGCCGCTCAACTCAGATTTGTGATAAACATCGTCAACTGCAGTCTTTAGCACAAGAGGGAAAACCATTTCCTTCGCTGTTGAGACCAATTCTTCCTCATTCTCGATGATATTGCTTTGATTGGCACTCAAGCCTAGATTAAAAAACATATTGAGCGCTTCGGCTTCGCTCACAAAATCACTTTGATCCAATTGATCTTGGTATTTTTTCAAGGCATCAGAATCAAGATCGATGTCGATTGCATCCTTCATGCTTAGAAAATCTCTGTATTGATGCAAACATCTGACTCCAGCAAGAAAGGAGTGCAATCCATCGATCACAGGCATTCCGTTTTGGCTTAATTCAAGCACTAAGGGATCCGTGCCTGTGCCTTGCCTATTGCTCACCAAGAAAACTGGCTTGCCTGTTTGCTGATTGGTTTGCTCCAAATAATCAACGTATTCTGGAAATATTTTCCCCAAGGGTCCTCTGTCCATCACGATGGCTCCCATTGAAGCATTCGAGTCACTCAACATAGCAATCATTGAATCAATCATTATTTGATCGGCATCTCCCAATCCTTTGCCCCAAGCATCCAGTGGGTTTACAGGAGGGAGCCCTGGATCGAGTATCTCTTCTAGTTTCTGAGTGGTGGCTTCGTCGAGCTCTGCGAATTCAACCCCTTGTCGATCTGCAATGTCGATGATGAGTTGTCTTTCACCGCCAGAGTCATGCATAGAGACCATGTTTCCATTTGCCAATGCATGCGGCTGATCAAACATGATCAAAGTTGTGGCAAGCTCATCCATGTCCGAAACCCTTTGAATGCCATATTTATCAAACAAAGCATTGTAGCAATCGTCGACCCCAGCCAAACCACCGGAATGCGAAACCGTGAGTTCTGCAGAGCGTTCGGTCCTTCCTGTTTTCAATACAACAATGGGAATTCTTTTTTCATTTGCCAATTCAAATGACTTGATCATCTGATTGGGTTTGCGAATGGTTTCAAGGAATAATCCAACCACGGTTGTGCTTTGTTGATGAAGAATATAGTCAAGGTAATCCTCAGCCCCCACTGTCAGCTCGGATCCCGATGAGACAGAAAGGTTTAGATTGATCCTTTCCTCACAATCGATGATTCCGGCAACGCCAGAGCCTGATTGACTGATGATGCAAACCCCTCCGGGTTCATGGTTCGGCCTTGAGAAGTGACCATTGACCCAAACCCCTTTCTCAATATGAAAAAACCCCATTCCATTGGCGCCACACAAAAGGATGTCTGCTTCTTTAAGTTTTGTTTGAATGCGATCTTTTAAGTATGGCTTCTGATCGTCATCTAAATACAACATCGACATCATTGACATTGCTTTGACGCCCGCCTCAATGGCAGCATCAACCAAACCCTCTACTCGTTCGTCTGATACTGCAAAAATTGCGTGTTCAACTTTTTCAGGAAGTGATTTGAAATCGGGATAGCAAGGGATGCCAAATGCATCTTCATTTTTGGGATGAAGCCCATATAATTTACCCTTAAAACCGCCTCGTTGTAGGTTTTTGATCACGCGAGTTCCCATGCCGCCGGAGGTTGTTGCTCCAACGATAACAATACTCTCTGGGTTTAACAGTGGGTCCAGGCGGTGAGGCATATTCGCTTAATACAGTTCTGCTGGGGTGACTTTTCTTCTTTCTGGATCAAAGAAAGGCTTAGTGACGATGGTCGCTTCTTCCATCACTTTATTCCACTCCAAATCCTTCTGATAATAAATCTCAGCAATGATCTTGTCTTTTCCTTTCTTCCATGGATCATGAAGTGATGCATAGGCAATATTTGCTTTAGCGCTGGGTGAAAACATCGCTGAAGTTACATTGCCTATCTTCTTTCCAGACTGGTTGTAAAGATATGCGCCTTCTGCAGGTTTATTTCCATTGATATTTAATTTTACGAAAGTGTATCGAGAGCCTTTTTTCTTTTCTTCGATCAGAGCCTCTCTACCATTAAAGACTGGCTTCGATAGGTCCACCAACCACGACAAACCCAACTCAAATGGTGACCTGGTTGAACCGGGTCTGATGGCATCCTCTGCAACCATAAAATCGTGT
>Ga0208407_1001002_pt1 | contig 13233 bp, 6 predicted proteins | sample ETNtaG_9_FD_185775 | JGI IMG/M metagenome (GOLD analysis project Ga0208407, IMG submission 185775) | Marine microbial and viral communities from oxygen minimum zone, Eastern Pacific Ocean - ETNP201406SV69 (SPAdes) (version 2) | ecosystem: Environmental > Aquatic > Marine > Oceanic ...
GAACCTTGCCACCTAAAAACAATCCTTGAGCAGATGTTTTAGCGGTACCTTTGCTTGCCTTCGATCCTTGCGTATGCCAAGCCATCGCCAAATGAGTGGATTCCGGGTGACGATCTTTAAGATATGCTGCTAAGCAATCGGTGGGAATTACGTCTGAGCCAACACCTGGGCACAATACAACGCCAGCCGATAAGGCTTTCTTATCACATTGATTTGCATAGTCATAGATAGAAATTTCACCAGTAATATCAATATAATGTACTTTAGCTTGTATGCAGGCTTGAATCATGATCTCAGCTGTTGCTGAAAAGGGACCTGCGCAATTTGCTACTACACTCATTCCTTTTATCTGACTTGCTACTTCGTTTACAGTCGACAAAGAAAAAATCCGAGACTCTAGGCCCTTTTCTTTGGCAAGTGATTCTATGCTTTTAGATCGTCCAGCGAGAACTGGATTTAGTCCTCTACGAATCGCTTCATCAGTAGCAAGTTGGCCAGAAAAGCCATTGGCGCCGTATATCATCCATTTTTTATCATTCATAAGTAACAATTATAAACGGATATTTAGAGAAATGAAATAAAAAGAGAAAAAATTATTTTTTAATCGATTTCATAATTTTCGTTATCAGATCCCATGTCTCTTTGCTGTCTTTGTCGGCTGTATTTACTTTTATCTTCCATTTTTCCAAATCGATATTCTAAAGTTAGCTTTACGGTCCGCGATGAGAAATTTCGGATCGACTCCTGCTCCCAAGAATCATTCTTAAGACTAAACCCAAATCCTCCCATAGCAAATGGGTCAGATATATTAAGTGTAAGATTCAATCTCTCTTCCATGAGCTTTTGTTTAATTGCGACACTGGACCAAGTCATTGCATTAAAGGTGCCAATAGCGATCTTTTTTTCTGGTTGATGAAACATAAAAAAGGATAGCTCAGTTGTTGGTGTCGCGTTAAACATTAAGTTAGTTCTAAAGTTATTTGTTCTGGATGTCTTATCGTACACATCGCCATAAATATCAGTATTAATATCATCCCAATATGTATTTCCACCAAATATCAATTTTAGTTTTTCGCCAAGGGACCCAACAATATTATATTCAAAACCTTTGGTCTTTTTTGTGCCAATATTTTCATAGGTCGCTAGGGAAGTACCATCAGCATTAACCTCTTTATGCCTAGTAATCTCATCGGTCGTATAACGATAGTATGTACCTAAGCTAAGCGACAACCCTCTAGAATAACGGGAAAGATTGATTTCATAAGAGTCCGTGTATTCGGGTTTTAAAAAAGGATTTCCTGAGCGGTAATTTCGATTATCTTGCCTAGAAATAAATGGATTGAGCTGTCTACTGCGTGGCCGTTGAACGCGCTTAGAGTAGCTTGCTTGTAATTGAGCAAATTGAGGCGCTCCAAAGGTAAATGAAAGGCTTGGGTATAAACTATTGTAAGAATTTTCATACTTATCTGAATTGCTCTTGAGATCTGAAAGCATATCAACAGCTTCATAGCGCAGCCCCGCATTATAGCCAATAAACCAATAAGAACCGCCATACTGGAGATAGGCTGCATGAATATTTTCATTAAAATTAAAGTCATTGGAAAATTGATCATCATTGACAAATTGATTTAATGTATAATCGTATACCTCTGCCGATTGAGCATCATCTCGATCATTTGACTTGCTAGAAAAACCAACTTCAAGCTTGCTGCCGCTTTCAAAAGGACGTGTATAATCTAACTGAAAATCAAAGCCCTTATTTTTTCCATCCTGACCATTTCTCGCTTCATCTGCATTATCAAAGAAGTCCTCAAACGTATCCCACTCGGTATTTTTGTATTCGTTATTACCAATATTATTTCCATCCGAAAGCCGTAGGTATGATGTAAGTTTATGCTTTGGGTCCTTGAACTTCTTATCGTAATTGAAGTTCATATTATAGCCACCTCGATCGCTATCTGAATCGCTAACCCTAATATATCTCGAATCACCGGGCCCTTTGTCCCACGTATAATTGTCATTATCGCGATAGTTCTTACCATCACTTAATGTAAATGAAAGCCCTAGGGACTGAGTAGGGTCAATAAAATACTCTCCACCTGTTTTTACAAAAAGATTGGGTCCGCTTCCTTTGGAGTCATTGGTTTGATTAAGAATATTCTCAAACTCTCTAAATTCCATTTTTCGATAGCTTGTTCCATCAGAAATCCATACTCGATTATTCATACCTAGATTGATATAGGAATTAAATTTTGTATTTCGAAAGTTGACCTGTCCAGAAAAATTAGATCCACCTTGTGTGTCGCCACCTGAACTAAAATTACCATTTAATCCGGCAAACTTATTTTCTTTCAAAACGATATTAATAATTCCCGCCATTCCTTCGGGGTCGTATTTAGCGCCGGGATTGGTCATTACTTCAATATCTGCAATATTAGCCGCTGGAACACTTTGTAGTAATGATTTGATATCTCCGCCTGCGATACTTGACGGCTTACCATCGATCATTAGATTGACTTTGGTATTACCTCTCAAGCTAATATTATCTTCAGAATCAACCTCAACGCCAGGTACTTGACGCAAGGCATCAATTGCAGATCCACCAGTACTTAAAGAATTGCGCTCCACATTAAAGATGCGTTTTTCGGCAGTTTGAATAAATAATGGACGCTCTCCTTGAACGGTAACTCCTTCCATCTGTACTGCAGTTTGTTCCAGTGAAATTTTTTCAAGGTTATACTCGGTCTTATTTTTCCCAAAAGGTAGAAAAGTATATGGGCCCATCTCTCTTTTCTTATAACCAATATATTCAATAACGATCTTATGGCGTCCCATTGCAATTTCTTTTACATGAAAATTTCCATCGTCATCAGTAATGCCACCGGTCATAATGGTGCTACTGCGACTATTGACTATCGATACAGAAGCATAGGGTATTGGATCGCCAGAAACTGAATCAACCACTGTACCATAGACCTGGCCAATCTTTGGAGCCTTGCTAGGGTCCATTTGCCCTTGCTTGCTCATCCCGCCGTGTCTGCCACCTCGCTGAGCAAACATAATGGATGACATGGATAATAATGTGATAATAATTATTTTTTTCCGCACCTCTAAAGTCCTTTTTTTAATTTTCATTTATAATTTTAGACTAACTTTATAATAATTAGTTAAATAAGATATCGAATCTACAATAAATCGCTTACAGCGTAATAATGATTAAATTATTGTTTATTTGGGCTACCTGGAGTAGGAACTGATAAAAATTCCCAATTATCAGCTCCATCAGGGCTGCGCCCAAATGATATATCTGCTTCTTGTATTCCAAACGAAACTGAATCAATAATTGTTACACTATCAGTGTCAATAAGAAAAATGTATTCACCTTCGGTTTTCAATTTCATCTCTAAATGATTCGCTCCTTGTTCGCTTTCTTTGTCACACCATAAAACAAGATAGCCTTTTGAAGGAACGGTCATTGCATTATTTGAAGAAGAAGGAATTTTATATAATTCATTTCCAGGGGAATCTGTAACATACATTCCTTCAATATTGATATCTTTATCGCCAGAATTATAGAGCTCAAACCAATCATCATACTCTCCTAATTCATCAGGGCAACAATCATCATTTTTTGCTAATAATTCATTGATAAATAAGCTGACTTTTGTATTGGTCTCTCGTTCATCTTCGCAACTCAGTATTGAAAATCCTAGCAATAGAGCAAATAATAGAAGTGAAGGTGTTTTTATGTTTTTAATTAATAAATAATTATAGTTCATTTTGTATACATAAATTTATTATATAAGAACATTAAATCAAATTCCCTTCGATTGAAATAATCAATTTCCTATCGCTCGCATGGTTTCGATGCTCGCAGAGATAGATATCCTGCCATGTACCAAGATTGATATTTCCATCAGTAATTGGAATCGATAATGATGATCCTAGTATCGCTGATTTAATATGGGCTGGCATATCATCTGGGCCTTCAGCATTATGGATAAAATCAGGTGAATTTTCAGGTACCAATTTATTAAAGTGCGTCTCAAAATCAATACGAACTGAGGGGTCTGCACCCTCGTTAATTGCAATGGATGCTGAGGTGTGTTTAATAAACAGATGCAACATGCCTACAGAGAAATTTTTTATTTCCGGTGCAGCGTCAATAATATAAGGCGTGATTATATGAAATCCTCTTGAAAAAGAAGGGAGTATTATTTCTTGCTGCTTCCACATGGTTTATTTTAATAATATCATTTTTTTTGTTTCAATGAGCTTGCCTAATTCAGCTCTATAGAAATAGATGCCAGGCGCCACTAGATTGCCCTGGGTATTTTTACCATCCCAGATAATTTTCTTGTATCCATAATGCTGATCTTGGTCAACAAGTCTAATTACCTCAGAACCTAACACATCATAAATAACAACCGATACGGTGGCAGGCTCTGGTAAATCGTAATGAAGGGTTGTTGAGGAATTAAACGGGTTTGGGTAATTTTGGAATAAAGCAAATCGTGTTGGCTGAAATCCATATAATATAAATAAAGCGATCTCAGAGCGAAGCTGTGGAAGCATAGACCACACATTATTTCCAGGACAAGATGTAGTGCCAAAATAATCTCTATGACCTTTTAATAGTTTAGGCTCTACGCCATAGGTATCCGATATCCAGGCATACAGCTGAATCAAAGATTGTTCAGAATTATAAGTCATTTCATCATTGCATGGGATGCTAGTTTCAGGCGGATGATAACAACCTAAAATACAAACGCCTATGTTTCCCGTATTGGCTCCTCCAACATGAGCCCCTAAAACAGTTTCCGGTCTTCCTTGGTAAATGTTACCTGCCATATCCACCAAAAAATGATATCCGATATCACTCCACCCTCTTCCATCTTGATGAAATTCTTGGATGGATTTCACAGCTTCTTTTCCTTCTTCTAAGGTTGTAGCCCCCCATCCAGCTGCATGATGCAAAGTCATCTTATTGAAATAAGGATGGTTAGAGTAATCATACTTAGGATTACGGGCACCCCATTCAGACCGGGAAATTATTTTGGGCTTGTCTACATCAGAAATTTTTAGCATTGGAAGCGTAGAATTATTTGGCTCATAATTCTCATTTTCTAAAGGGTTATAGATACCGCCATTTAGAAATTTTATATTTGAACTAGATTCTGCAATATAGCGAATCCCAATCACTAGTTTTTCTGAAGTACGTAATACCGAAGCGATAAACCTATCGCTATTCGGCTCTTGAAATAGCTTAGCTGGATATTTATTAGATAATTCACCACTAGGGTAGACATACTGAATCCAAATGTCAGAAGTTACTTCCCCGCTAAACCTTAGTGCTGCACCTTCAATAAAAGAAGGTTCCTGAAATGGCACAGATCTACCTTGAAGGGAAAAACCAGAAGTAGTCTTTGATAGATCTCCGGTACCATCAAACTGCAATGGACTTGCTGTGTCTAGAAATTGCCCGTTTAATTGCTGTATGATTAAAAAGCCAAATAAACAGGGGAATAATTTATTTTTCATGGTATGTCAAATTTACTTATCTATTTATTAATTCGCGCTAGGAAGTTCTTGATAAAAAAAAAGGCTCTCTAAAATAGAGAGCCTTTTTTAATCAATAATAAATAAGTTATTATTTCAAAAATGTCATACGCATAGTCTTACGCATATGCGGTGAGCTCATGGAATAAATATACATTCCACTAGACACTTGAACACCATTCTTATCCATACCGTTCCAAGAAAGCTGATAGGTACCAGCTGGTTTTTCTTCGTTGTTTAATAAACGAACGACTTCTTGTCCCAACATATTATAAACAGTGACAGTAATCTTATCCCTCATTGGGAGCGTATACTGTATTGTTGTCGTTGGGTTAAATGGATTTGGATAGTTCTGGTTTAACTTATAATCCTCAGGAGTAATGATCGTTAGCTCTCTATCCACAGATAGCTTAACTGATGTTTCACTATACTCCATAATTTGAATCTGCGTTCTTCCATCTGTGGCTGACATCATATTTAGCACAACCTCACCTCTACCATTGCGATTGAAGTCTACTCCAGCTACGGGCTTATTAACAAAACCAGCACCATGGTCACCTGTATTGTAAGTGACTACATCCCAAGATGAAGGGCCACCTAACACAGATGCGCCTTCTTTTAAGGTAACTTTAGTTAGCTCAGAACCTGTAGAACCTCCAGCAAATAAAGTAGGTACGCCATAAGGGCTCATGTTGAAGTAGCCTGCGCCATGGTCCTTAACAGACTGGACAGCAGCTACACCAAATTGAGGACCCATCGCAACAACCGCTGCTTCATCAGCGCTCATCGTTAAGGCATCGCCATCTGTATCCGCATAGACATACAGTTTCTTACTATAATAAGCTGCAGAGTAGATCTCATCTTTTCCATCACCATCCATATCGATAGCAGCTGGGTTAAATGTAAAATCATCTCTTGAAGCAAACTTATAGAATGAGGTGTCATTGGCAACAGCATAAGCGTTTGCACCAGTAGCTTCAATAAAGAATAATGCATGATTATTCCAAGAGAAGCAGGCGGCCTCTAATTTGCCATCGCCATCTGTATCAGCAATCACCACACTTTGAGGACTTCCACCTCCATAATAGTTATCGTAAGCATTATCTTTATTGCCATCACGTGTTGCAACAGAAAATTCTTCTTCTAGAGTTGGTGGTAATGCACCTCCAATATCTCCCTTAACTCCAACGATATAGAAACGGTCCTCTGACCATGGAGCTGATTTATCTGCAGCTCCTTTGCTTGCACCATTCATAGAATAGATAACCTCATCAAGGCCATCACCATCAATATCGCCTACAGTAAAGGACTCTGTTCTACCCCAACCCATACTATCATCAGAAATAGCATGTAAATTCACATGCCATACTTCTGAAAATCCATTATCAGTCCCATCAGCTTCGTAGACATAAAGACCGGCATTAGGGTCGTTAGGTTGGTCAACACCTTTAAAGAAGATAACCTCTTGTTTTCCATCGCCATCAAGATCGCCAGTATTCACATGACGAGTTCCTGTGCTGTATTTTGCTATTTTACTAGGAAGGACGCTGAGATTCATATCATCCCAGTAAACACTTCCACCATCATTGGCAGCTGACTGACCATGAACGATGACGGCTTGCATCTTAGCTGCACCTTCAGGAGCAGTAGCAGAAGTTTTTAAGAAGTGCCATTTGTTTGGAGCGGAAGCTGCACTAAGCGTATCAGAAGTACCACCTGCAAGCTCACCCCAATTCGCATCAAAGAATTTGATCTGTAGCCAAGCCTGAGATTTGTCCTTTAATGAGTCTGGAGAAAAGGTATTTCCATACCCACCAAAACTATAGGCCATTCCAGGAGCGGTATCACCTTCATAATAACTTGGGGTTGTATTGTCTGCACTAGTATTCTGACCCCAAGTTTTTAGCATATATGAACCGTTTAGAGCGGTCACAGTATCTGTGCCTGCTGTTCCACTATAGATATCATTTCCAGTTTTTTCAAGTGATCGATTCGTTTTATCTGTTGGCCAGATATTCCAGCCTGTCAATGAATCTTCAAAGCCGCCATTGGCTAATACATTACCTGGAGTGAAAGGTTTGGTCTCGTCAAAAATTTGAACTAAAGTATCGTTACCAACATATTCAAATCCATACACACCGCTACCGGCAAGACCGTTCTTATTATCAGTAAAATAGTGTGTTGTCCAAACTTCTTGCTTGCCATCTCCATCTACATCTGTGCCTGCAGCCACACCTCTAGTATGTCCACTTCCAGACCATAAATTTTTGCTAGATACTACGGCAAGCTCAGTGAAATGATTGGTTGTAAAATATGTATCATCCCAGTAAACACTTCCACCATCATTGGCAGCTGACTGACCATGAACGATGACGGCTTGCACTTTGACAGCGCCTTCAGGGGCTGTTGCATTCGTATATAAGTAATGCCAATCACCAACGCTAGATGCATCACTCATCGTATCGGATGTGCCTCCAGCTAGTTCACCCCAGCTAGCATTAAAGAACTTAATCTGTAACCATGCTTTGGATTTACCTTTTAAAGAATCTGGGGAAAATGTTTTACCATAGGCAGAAAAATTATATACCTTTCCAGCTTCGGTATCACCTTCGTAATAACTTGGGGTTGTATTGTCTGCACTAGTATTCTGTCCCCAGGTTTTTAGCATATATGATCCGGATCTAGCGGTCACAGTATCTGTGCCTGCTACACCGCTATAAATATCATTTCCAGTTATTTCAACTGATCTATTGGTTAGATCCGTTGGCCAAATATTCCAGCCTGTAAAATCACCTGATTCGAAGCCGGAATTGGATAGAATGTTTTGTGAAAAAAGAAATGTTCCTAGCGACAGAAACATCAAACCTTTAACAATTTTATTCATACCTCTCTCCTTTGTTTAAATTAAATAATATATTTTTTGTGATATAAAGTTTGGATGATTCTAAACATAAACTATCAGAAAACACAATCAAAAATTGATTAAAAAAATTTTAAATCAAAATAATCTATAAATCTTATTATTTTCTTACTAAGCTATTTAAGATAAACAGCTGCTTTTATTAAGAATGGGAACTAGATATTAACAGATTTTTCACTATTATTTATTGTTTGATTAGCACAATTATTCTTTGCGGATCGATTCTTGCTGCAAATACTGGAAAAATTTCTGGTATAATTACCGATGCAAAAACAGGAAATCCGCTTCCAGGTGTGAATGTCTTTCTTGAGGGGACGCCTTATGGTGCAGCTTCAGATGAGCTTGGTGAATATATCATTTTAAATATTCCTCCGGGTAACTATACAATAAAGGCTAGCTATATTGGCTATGCATCGTATAAAGTGACCAATGTTCGCGTAAGCCTTGATCGGACAACCAAACAAAATTTTACACTAAAAGAAGCGGTGATTGAAGGTGAAGAGGTTGTTGTCCTGGCGGATAGACCCCTCATATATAAAGATCTAACTGCTTCGCAAAAAATCACAACTTCAGATGAAATAAAAATAATGCCCGTTGAAACCTTCTTAGGTGTTTTGACTACGCAGGCTGGGGTGAATCAAGGTGCGGGTGGCGAGCTGCATATTCGCGGTGGAAGGTCGAATGAGGTAGGATACTATATCGATGGAGTTTCGGTAGCAAATCCCTTTTTTACGAATGGGCTTGCGGTAAGCATATCCAATAAAGCATTAGAAGAGATGAAAGTGGTTTCCGGTGCATTCAATGCGGAGTATGGAAATGCCATGAGCGGGATTGTGAATCTGCAAGTGAAAGATGGCGGAAAAAATTATCATGGAAGCCTATCCTATCAGTCGGGTGACCATCAATCAACCGCTACAGAAATTTTTACAAATATTGATCAATTTAGTCTCTTTACCAATAAGGTATTAGAAGGCACTATTAATGGTCCCATGCCATTTATGAAAAATAAAGAGCAGTTTACATTTAATTTGAGCGCCCGGTACAGTAATAGTGAGGGTTATTATTACGGAATAAGAGAGCATAGCGTAGGAGACTCCGCTGATTTTCGAAATGATGATGATTGGTATATTGAAATGAATGGAGACAGCAGCTTCGTTCCCATGTCGCCAAGCAATAATCTTAACCTAATGGGTAAATTTACCTACCGGGTAAGTCCATTATTAAAAGTATCGCTTCAGCTTTTGCACTCTGGCGGAAAATCAAAATCATATTCACATGTATATAAATACAATCCTGATGGAACGTCTACGTCGCAATCAGCAAACAATAACTACTCGATAAAATTAAACCATGCGCTTGGTGCTAGAAACTTTTACGAAGCGAATTTATCACTATCAAATACCAGCTATATGGGGTACCAATTCAAGCCTATCGATCTCAGCACTGCCGAGCATGAGAACGATGCGGGTCGCTTTGGATCTGGACAATATGTCCTGTTTAACCGGTTTGAGGATTCATCGAAGTATTGGATACTAAACGGCTCTGATTATGCCCCCACCTCTAGAATTAAAGGATCTCCCGCATCATCAACTTTCTTATTTGGTGGATCCAATCGCGGGCACTCCTATCGCCAATCTAAATCCTTATCATTTAAATTTGACTTTACAAGCCAAGTCAATAACCGTCATGAATTAAAAACAGGAATTAACTTTCGAACGGATAATCTAGATGAACGTAATTTTACCGTTCTATATGATAATCAAGAGTATCGCGTACCTACAATCCTGCCTGAAAATGACTCTCCATCGCATAGCTATTATAACAATACCGCAACATTTTTCTCTGGCTACCTTCAAGATAAAATCGAGTATGATAATTTCATTACCAATGTTGGTATCCGTTATGACCAGTTTAATCCAGATGAAGATTATTTATCTGATTTTTTGAATCCTGAGGGAGATAAAAAGAAGGCTGAGAAAAAAGTAATGATTTCTCCACGTGCAGGTGTGGCATTTCCAATTACCGATCAGGGCATTCTGCACTTCTCATATGGACATTTTTATCAGATGCCTACCTTGAGAAGGCTCTATAAAAAAAGTATTTTTGGTGCAGGGCTTGCGCCAACCATTGGTTATGCTGATTTAAAACCTGAAAAAACGGTACTATATGAGTTCGGTCTTCAGCAGCAGATTGGTAAAATCACCGCAATTGAAATGAGTGCGTTCTATAAGGATATTAGAGATCTCCTTGCGGTGCAGTCCATTCGGTATGAATCAGAAAAATATGGACCATCGAATTACGCCATTTATATGAATAAAGACTATGGCAATGTAAAGGGGTATACGTTTAGCCTAACAAAAAGATATGATCCTGTATCAAGAACCTCTGCATTTGTTGATTATACTTATCAGGTCACGGAAGGTAATAGTGTTAATTCAGGATCATTTTACTATAATGCATTATCAGGTGAACAAGAAGAAAAGCGTATCGTTCCTCTCGCTTGGGATCAGCGTCATATATTTAATACAAACTTTTCTGTAGGTGATCCAAGAAATTGGAATCTAGGAATTATTAGCAAACTATCCAGCGGTTGGCCCTATACGCCAAATATTCCTGATGCTAATTATGTACCGCAACCTAACAGCGGAAGAAAGCCCTGGCAATGGCGCGTAGATATGAGAATTCATAAGAATATTAAAATTAGAAACCTCAATTATATTTTATATATGAAAGTTTATAATCTATTAGATCGGAGAAATGAGCGCTATGTATTTGATGATACAGGTCGTGCTGGTTATACTTATGTTTTCCAATCAACACAAGAAACTCAAGGCTTTAAAAATCACTACGGAGAAGCTGGGGTACATGAATGGTCAGAATATCAAGTGAGGCCTAATTATTATACAGCGCCTCGCTCGATAAATATTGGTTTTTCGGTGGATTTCTAATGAGCATTATTCGAGTAATTAAAATAATTGGATTGGCGGTTCTGATGCTTTCTTTCAGTATTGCCCAATCAGATAAAGCTAGGCGATTTTCAAGGGAATGGAAAAAACAAGGACCTGAAAAATCATGGAACTCGATCGAGCATGAATATTTTTACAAATGGCGAAATAATATTAGAGAAAAAAGAGCTATTTCAAATGATCAATTATTAAGACGCCAAAAAGCAATTTTAAATGGCAACAAGATCACAACTGAAATTTGGAACTATGGTTCCATTTCAAGCCCTGGTAATAGAGTTACAGATATTGTATGGGAAGGGCTAGGATATGGATACGAGTTTGGCCCATTTATTGGCGCAGAGGTAGAAGTTCCTGCTCAGAGCCATCAAGATGCATTCATTAAAACCGATAGTCTAGGAAATCCAATCTTAGATAGTGATGGAAACCCCATCTGGGCAGCTAGAGTAATCAGCGATGGATTAGTTTCATTAGGCGGTGAAATTTCACCTGATGGAAAAACATTTTATGGATGGGAACCATTGGCCTATAATAAACAAGGGGTTCCATATGGTGATCCAAATAGCGCTCGGATACCTACATCGAATGATGTGGATCGCGATCGAGATGGCAAGCCTGATAGTTGGCCTGAAGGTTGGTATAACCCTAACTTAAAAAGATATGTATGGCCTGGCGCACTAAGGCAGGGATCTTCAAATTCAGATTTGGAGTCATTTTTTGTCGTTGATGATCGATCTAATCAAGAATTTAAATATTATCCTTTCCCAGATGATTCAACACGAATGGGTCTTGGCATAGAAATTGAATGCCGATATTACCAGTGGTCTAACCCACTCGCAGAAGATGTGATTTTTATGATCTATAAGGTGACAAATAAAAGTGAGAAAGATTTAAATGAAGTAGTATTTGGCATGTGGGGCGACCCACATATTGGAGGACCTTCAAACTGGCAAGATGATCTATCTTACTTTGATAGAGATTTAAATATGGTCTATGCTTGGGATGAAGATGGTAAATCAGATGTAGCTGGCAGAAAGCCTGGATATTTTGGGTATATTTTTCTTGAAAGCCCTGGTGATCCCTATGATAATAAAGATAATGATGGAGATGGAATGGTGGATGAAAGTAGGAATAATGGCATAGATGATGATGGCGATTGGGATCCCAATAAACATGATGTAGGTGTTGATGGATTACCAAATACTGGGGACTTTGGTGAAAATGATGGATCACCTACCGCCGGTGATGCTTTTGATATTAGACAGCCGGGTGAGCCTAATTTTGAATGGACCGATTTAGATGAGTCTGACATGATAGGGTTAACCAGTTTCGCGGCACCAGACTTTGGAGGAAATAATCGTATTTCAAAGGATGATTTTATTTATACAAGCTATATGAATCCTGGGCAATTCGATACGTTAAATTCTGATATAGCAGGCGATAATATTTTTCTTTATGGTTCTGGGAGATTCACCCTTAAAGCAGGTGAAGCTCGACGCTTCTCAATCGCATTATTAGTGGGCGATAGTTATAACGATCTTACCTTAAATGCAGAAACCGCAAGGCAAATTTATGAAACAAATTATCAGTTTGCCAAACCGCCAGAAAAACCTAACCTAACCGTAGTGCCGGGCAATGAGAAAGTAACTTTATTTTGGGATGATATTGCCGAATCATCCTACGATCCAATTTCAGAAGAATATGATTTTGAAGGTTATGTAATATATCGCAGTACTGATCCAAGCTTCTTAGATCAACAAAATATAACCGATATAAATGGGTCTCGTTTCA
>Ga0208407_1001008_pt1 | contig 13167 bp, 17 predicted proteins | sample ETNtaG_9_FD_185775 | JGI IMG/M metagenome (GOLD analysis project Ga0208407, IMG submission 185775) | Marine microbial and viral communities from oxygen minimum zone, Eastern Pacific Ocean - ETNP201406SV69 (SPAdes) (version 2) | ecosystem: Environmental > Aquatic > Marine > Oceanic ...
TATACCAATTACCATAAATATCATTTTCAATAACTTCAAAACTATCATAAGATATTCCAGAGTGGAAATCTATCATATATTTTAAGTTATCAACATGCCATTGAGTAAACTTATTACCAAATCTACAAGCTATTATTCTTCTCATACTGTAGTTTTACTTTCTTCAGGATTACTATTTGCTGGACCACTACACATTTTTAAACATTTTTTAGGTTTCTCTGCTGTTGGTGTTTTAAGTATATTAAAAAATTCAGTCCATTCTTTACTATTAATTACATCTTCAACTGTATCATTATTATCCATATCAAGACTATCGTTAAATAAATGTTTTATTATTGGTTCATTATATCTGGTATTTAACCAACAACAAGGAAGTATTCTTCCTTTATTATTCCATGCCAACTCTCTTTTTGTTTTTAAACATTTAGGTTCAAACACCTTTTTGTCTTCGGGTTTAGTTATTTTATATTTATTTACATTTTCTTTTTTCACTTCTTTTACACCATCATCCGTTCTAGACGAATAAATTAGTGAAAGAGGTATGTTATGTAATTTTGCTAATTTTTTAACTTCTTCTATATCATTTTCATTATAATCAAATACAATACATTGCCATTCTACATCAAGTCCTTGCTTAACTGCTTTTAACATAATATTAAAAAGATATTCTCCTTTTTGATGTATTCTATACTTATGGCTATCTTTTGGAAGTCCATCAATACCAAAAACCCAGGTTGTTTTTTTTGAAGAAACTTTAAATGCTTTATCATACCATTTTTCAGGTCTTTGTGAAGCTGCTGTAGAAATTTCTGTTTTAATATCTTTCTTTTTACACAACTTTAACATTTCTATAAAGTTTGGATTAAAGATAGGGTCTGAAAATGTTCCACAAAAACTAATTTTTTTGAAATAATCAGTTAATTTGTCAAGTTGTTCTAATGTTAAATCTTTTCCTGGAATACTTTTGCCTTCTTGTTTATATTGTTGTCTAGCACAAGCAGCACATTCTAATGTACACTTATTTCCAGAGTCAATATTAATGGCTCTATCTCTAAAATTCATAATATAATTTAAACTTATTTAATTTCGGTAACTTTAATTCCTCTTTCTCTTGCTGTATTTATTTTAATATCAGCATTATCAGGTATAAGATGTTCATTGCCATAAGGGTCTTTCATAATTTCGCCTTTATGTTTAGTATAATCAACTAGTTTAATTTTTCTAGTTGGTTGACCTGTTCTAGGATGTTTTTCTAAAGTATGATCTGTAGTTAAGTCACTACCGTTAGCAGCTCCTAAAGCCAACATTGTTTGATCTGATTCCCATCTAGGTCTTCCTTCATTTGGAAATCCGATACCAATACCATAAGCAATCTTTTTAGTTCCTGCTTTTACATCGTCAAGTATTCCTAATTTTTTATGCCAAAATTCATCACCTGACATATCGCCATGACTTTTGTTACAACCAGTTACAAATCCTAAAGCATTAGCAGCTCTTAATAATAAACCTAAAGCTATACCAATACTAACGTAAGAATTTTCCCAACGTGCTGGTGTTTTATTAGATTTTAATGTACCATCAACGTTACAATTCATTTGAGTTATAGGTTCTTTAGCAACAAATAATATATAAGCGCTTGCGTTTTGTTGTGAGTTACACCAAGTTGAAGGTGGCTCTCTGTCGTGAGTACATCCCCATGTATAGTTGCTACATTCTTGAATAACTTTCCTATCTGTTGTATAATAAACATCATAGTAACCCTCATGTTGTTTTGAGGGAGCTTCTTTAGCTAACCATAAGAAATAGTCCATATATTCATATTCAATTTTTTTATCGTAGTTCCAGTTTCTTTGACATTTTTGAGCGTCTAATATAATGTCTTTTTCATTGTCTATTTCATATAAGGATTTTCTCATTTGTGTCATTTGTTCACTACGAACATCGGACATCATTGCTTTTAATCTATCTTTTCTATTCATTTTACTCCTTATTGTTTCCAATATTTATACAAAGGGGTGGAGTCGTTTTCATGTACAGTCCTACCTACACCTGTATAGTGGAAAATCTTTAATTTTTCATCTGGTTCATCTATTAACATGTAATCGGTATCAAACGTTTTTGAATATAACATGTTCAATTGTATCATATCTTCTTTATTTTCAGTGTATTTACCTAACCACTCTGGTGGTGTTAAAGTTAACTTACTTTCTTTTTCAAATATTTTCCAGTCAACATAATTTTGTTCTCCATAATACTTAAAATGTACCTTACCTATATTATAATAGTGTAGTTGCCAATAAGTTGGGTTGAGTGCAAAATCGTCCCATACATGCTTTAATTGTCCTGATTTAAACTTGTAAAAACCTCCGTTTAACGGTAGAATATTATGATCACGTAATTTTTCAGGATCCCTAATTTTTTTAGTATCATTATTCCACCAAACACCATAAGATACTAACTCATTATCTCCAACAGGAAAACCTATAAGATCGTCTACGTTACCTACGATAACTTGATCTAAATCCATTATTATTATATCATCACCTGGTTGTTGACCACCAAATAAAGGACTAAAAAATTTTAATTTATGCCAATGTTTTTTAATATCACTATGATGATTATATGGTAGTACAATGTCAGCTTCAACATTAGGATCATCACTTATACATACTGATATAAAAGGTATGGTACTATTCTTTCTTAAAGCTTTATAAAAGTTACCAACATATTCTGGTGTATAACTACCTTTATGATATACAGTACATATTCTAAGCATTAATGTTTCTCCAAACTATATCAAACCTTTTGTTAATGGCATGTATAAAGTTTGCAGTTGAAGGTATAAATCCTTGTGTATCAAAGAAATAATGCCATTTATGATCTAACCATTGTATTGGTACTTTATGTTCTTTTAACTTAACAGCAAATATAGTTTCGTTATCATAACCAAAAAAATCAGCAATCTTTTTAGGAAATATATCTGTTTCTCCTATAAGACTTTTCATTAATTGTATTGTTCCTTTAAAATCTTTAAAATATTCTAATTGATCTAAATGTTTTTTACTGATACCTACTATACCTGTATTGATAACATCATTTTCAGGACTTAATCCTTTTTCTATTAACATGGCCTGAGCATTATAGAATTTTGCGTTAGGACTTCTTATAGTTTGTGTTTTATCAGTTATCTTTTGAATAGGAGATACTCTCTCGTTATTATTTAAAATGCATACACCTTTTGATAAGTCCCACACATCAAAAAAGTTTTCGGTAGTATTGGTAACTACATCAAAGTCTAGATATAATACCTCATCATACTCTTTACTAAACTCATATAATAAATGTATTTTGAAGAAATTAACTATATTATAACTTGTAATTTCTGGATAAAATTCTCTCATCCATTTATAATAATCAATATAACTAGTATTTAAAGAACCACACTTTGTATCATTTTCTACCATTACAAAATCTATACCTATTGATTTAGCATAGTTGACCTTATTTTCTACTAACTGTTTATAGTTTTTTTGAAACTCATTTTTAGTATTGTAGTTTGTAGGTATGGCTCCTTCTTTTTTTATATGTTTATCAAATACATCTAATTCTTCTTTAGGTATATCTATGAATAAACTGAATATTACTCTTTTCATTTTACTCCTTGTAGTACGCTGGGTTATCTGTTTTTAATTCTCCAACTAATAAGAATCTTGTTCCTCTATAGTCTGTTACCTTTTCTTCAGCAAGAACGGTTGCCGTTTCTGGTAATTGTGCTTTAAAATCTTCTATTGTGTCTACACAGTTTATATGTCCTTCAATGTCATACATATTATTTGAAGTAAATGCAAAATAAGAATTTATCTCACTTAATATTTTTAATTCTTTCATTGGTTTCATATGTTCACAAGAAGTATTAATAATTAGTTTTGTTCTTTTAATTCTGTTAGAATCTTGAGCCCATTCAAAACAATCTTTAGATACAAAATCAAGTTGTTTATATCCAGGATATATTCTATATTTGTTTCTACTAATAACTTGTGGATCTAAATCTATGGCCGTAATTCTTTTAACTTTATTATAAAAAGCAGGTATTAATATACTACCATACCAACAACCAAAGATAGCTATATCATCTTCTTTTTCTAATGGTACTATTTTATTAATATGTTCTATAAGTTTTAATTTAGTATTAAATTGATTAGGACTTAAAGAGTCTAATAGATCATTATTCTCTCTAATTTCTTCCATTATGTTTTTTAACAAATATAAGTCTATCATAACCAAGTAATTATTTCGTCTATTTCGGGTTTAACATCTTCAATAACACTTAACGGTTTTAATGTTTGTCTTCTAGTTTTTGAAGCATAACCAATACTCATCATAGAAATTGGCATACGTGTACACCATTTTAATCCAGCGTCTTGCCATTGTTTTTGATCTCTAATGAAACATGAGTTATATGATATATCAATGCCTTTTTCTAACAAATAATTTGTTAAATTTTGCATAAAAAGTCCTACTTCTACAGCAAAAACAGAAACAAGCCTATCTGCCTTTTCTTCAATCATTTGTTCGGGATGATGTCCTTCAGCTATTTTTCTATCATAAAACTTGTTTGCTTTTTTACATACTCTAGCAGTAATAACTACCAAGTAAGGATTTAATTTTATATGTTCGTAAAAAGGATTTATAGCACCATCTTGTGTATGCTTTTGATATCCTGATTTAACGGCATCGTCTTCGGCTCTAATATGATCCTTACGTACCATACTATAGATAGCGTCTTTGTCTTTCTGTTTTTCAGGACCTAAAACAAATACCTCATATGGATTAAAATTATTTTTAGATGGCGATGTTTTCCATGCTTTCCATAAAGCGTCTTTGACTTCATCTAAAGGAGGTATTTTTTCACTATACTTTCTAACGTGCCTTCTTTTTGTTTCTAATAATTCAAATGTGTTCATTATTTCCTTATTATATAGTCATTAATAACTAGTATATCTAATGCTGTCTTTTTAAATGTTTTTAATGCATGTTCAGGACTTTCTACAATAGGTTCTTGACAATTAAAACTTGTATTAAGCAACATAGGTACGCCAGTAATTTCTCCAAACTCTCTTATAAGTTCATAGAATTTATTATTATCTTCTTTATTAACTGTTTGTATTCTAGCAGTACCATCAACGTGTGTGACGCCAGGTATTACTGATTTTTTATCTTCTTTAACCTTACATATTCTTGACATATAAGGACTAGGTAAATTAGTATCAAAATATTCTTTATAATGTTCTTCTAAAACTGCCGGTGCAAATGGTCTAAAGTCTTCTCTCATTTTTATTGTACTATTAATAATATCTTTTATATAAGGATTTCTAACATCAGCCAATATACTTCTATTACCTAATGCTCTATTACCACTTTCTGATTTACCTTGAAACCAACCTACTATTTTACCATCAGCGATTGCCTGAGCAACTTCTTTGTATGAAGTTAACTTTTCAGCACCTTTATAGTCATATGATTTACCAGCATAAACGTTAGACTTATGTACATTATTGTTTATTGTATAATCGGCATGTTGATAAGCACCAACAGCTTGGCCTTCATCACCTATTGCAGGTGGAACAAATACATTATCCCATTTTTCAGTAAACATTTCATTACAATAACCGTTATATGCAACACCACCAGCAAGACATAAGTTATCTGAAGTTTTTAAAGGATAAACATGTTCTTTAATTCTTTCCATAGTAATTTCTTGTAGTGTATATGCTAAATCATCTACACCATGTTTATCTATTTCTATTTGTTTCCATTCAGGATACTTTCTTTCTAAAATAGGTCCTTCTAATATAGTGGTTAATACATTATAATAGTAATCACTATGTTTACCATAACCAACTTTACCCATAAGTTTACTTGCACCTAGTGTTCCGAAACCTGTAAGATTTGACATATGATTCCACAACCAACCGATAGGTAATTTATCTGATAAATTAGTTGCTTTACCGTCTCTATCAAAAAATAAACATCTGTATTTTGAGCCAATGCCGTCTATTGCAAGTACATCACTTTGTTTGTAGCCGGAGTTTAAAAATGCATAAGCAGCATGTGATTGATGATGATCAATATAATAGATACCATCTTTATAATAATTTTGCCATAATGTTTTAACTTCATAATCTAAAATTTCATCATGACCTTTAAATATTGTATTAAATAATTCTTCTTTAGATTTTCTGATACCACCATAGGTATAAGTCCATGCAAAGACAGTATCAGGTTCTTTCTTAACATAATCTTTTATAAATTCATCATTTAAAGTATAATCACCAGGATTTAATATATCTGATTGGTGGTTATAAGCTTCTGCTCTATATGGTAAGTTATGTTTGAATCTGGTGTGTCTTTCTCTCTGATTATGATAAACACCGTCATAGGTGTTGTGGTCATGTAAGTTTATAGCAACAGCGTTAATTTTCACTTCTTTTCTCCTTCAGTTATTTATTATAGTCCTAATAAGCCTCTTATCTCTGGATCAATCATTTCTCTTGTCCATTGAGGCGTCATCGTGACTCTTACATTGCATTTTAGTCCTGGAATACTTTCAATATTCATCTTTACATTATTTACTATTTGGTCTGCCGCCGGACAAAAGGCAGACGTTAAACTCATTAAAACAAAAACATATCTTGCTTCTGTCACTTTAACATCATAGATTAATCCAAGTGTGTATATATCTGTAGAGATTTCAGGATCGTAAACTTGTTTTAACTGTTCCTTAATCTTTTCAATATATTCTAACCTAGTCTCTTGATGATCTTGTATATCGCTTAAATCTTCTTTCATAATCTACTTTTTACTTTCTATTGTACAAACTCTTTTACAAGGTTTAGGTGCTTTATCATAATCAATCAAACTATTTGGTAAAGTCTCTTTAAACCACTCCTTATTTAGTATGTTTTTTAAAGAGTCATTTTTTATATTATATTCTTCTTTTTTAGATAGATAGTTTTTTATAATAGGATGTGATCTAACATCAGATTCTTTTTTGTTTTCATAATCTATAAAATGTAATTTTAAAAAACAACATTGAAACACTTGTCCGTCAGGTTGTATTAAACACCTATTACTTTCTTTCCATTTACAAATAATACTTTTAGCCATTTTGTTTATTTTCTAGATATTTGTCTACTGATATTGGTACTGTTGTGTCTGTAGCAGCTTCTAAATATTCATCTTCTCCTTTTTCATTAACAAAGTGCCATTTTGATTTACCGTTAAATCTATCTGATAAACAAAATTCATGGTTATGTGATCCCCATTTTTTTGCTAATTCTAATATATCTTTTTTATAATCTTGGTTGTGTTTAAATATAATTGTTTGAGATAAAGGTATTGCGTTTGTTTTTGATAAAGCATACATATTATTCAAAGATTTTTCTAGTGAAGCACCACGTCTATATTTGTTATGCATTTCTTGATTGATACCATCTATATCAAAAACTATCGTTAATCTTTTGCCACAATAATTACCTATTTCTTCATAAAACTTTTCTGTTCTAATACTACCATTTGTTGTTATGGTTACTTTAGATTTTATTGAATTGTCTAATATATAATAAACAATCTTTTTTATATCTTTGGCCATTAAAGGGTCTCCCCATAAACCACAAAAACTATATTCTTCCATGTCGTCTAAATCATTTACTGGAAAAGCAGTTTGAAACTGTTCTAATGACCAAGTATCCAAAGGAAGTAACTTGTGAGTTCCTAATCCGTTAGGATCAGTTCTTCTACATTGTGGGCATTTAATATTACAAAGATTTGTAACAGAAATATCAACTGTTTTCATCATACTTTTAATATGTTGCTATACTTTTCAATAGGGAAGTGTCCCTTTGGTTGTACATACTCCTTACATGTTACACAATACTTTTCATATTTAAATAGTTGAAAGTTCATCATCTTGTCTATGTTCTCTTTTGTCATAGGAAACGATCTAGATAGTTCAAGATTGTTAGCAAACTTTTTACTACAGTGTACTATAGTTTTTGTTTCAAAGTTTATTACTGGTACCATTGGAAAAGCGGCACACATTTTACGATCTATTTCGGCCGCTTGTTTGTGTACTTCTTCTACATCACCTTTGGTTGGTGTTCTACCGTTAAATGCTTTGAACATAGTATTTTTGTGTTCTAATTGTTTTTTAAATTCTGGATAGTTTTTTATATATTTGAAGTAATTAGGTGTTTTAAGTACTACGTTGTAATTATTCATATCATTTGGCTCTAGATAGTCATAATTACCTAATTTTTTAATTTTGTCTGGATAAAAATCTAATGTTAAGTGTTCTACATATAATACTTCAGGATCTTCTAATATTTCTGGATATCTTTTTCTTATAAAAGAGTTAGATAAAACCTGACAAATAAAATTAGGATATTCTTTTATCATAGATATAACTTCACGTAAGTTCTTAATAAGACCTGGCTCTCCACCAAGTAAACATATTCTAACTTTATATTCTTTTAAAGATTCTAATGTATATCTTAAAAAGTCTAAATCTACTGTTAAGTTTCTCATTTCTAAAGTATAACTTGTACAGTAGTGACAATCTTTATTACAAGACATTGATAAAAAGAAATCTACGGCTAGATAGTTCTTTTGTGCATATGTTAAATCAAATTTCATATAACTTTGTATGTTGAAAGTCTTTGTATAACATTATCTGCTATAACTTTGTGTCCCTTTTCGTTAGGGTGATAATCTAAAGGAGATACTATATATTCATCTATATCACCGTTTTTATAATATTCGTGCATAACGTCTAACATAGTGAATTTGGTAAAATTAAGTTTCTCTTTAGGTATATTATCAGTTAAAAAATTTTTCATCTTGTATTTGTATTTTGCAATCTGTCTTTTTATTTCTGTTTCATCTAATTCACGACTTCTTATTGGTTTATAATCTATTTTATCATCTTTTGTTAATTTAGGATTAATTAATTTATCCAGTTCAGTAGGTTCTAATCCTTTAAACATACTTTCATAAAGAGCTCCCATCATAAAATGGCAATAAGGTAAATTAAATCTTTCACATAGTATTTGAAAACTCATAAATTGTCGCATTGATTTTTTTACACAATTTAATAAATCACTAGATTTGTGTACTCTGTTGGCTCTCCAACGGCCAAACCATCCTTCTTGATAATCTTCTCTATGAGATTGTGACCAAGCTGCTATAACTAATCCTATTTCTTCGTGTGGTGTATGTAATATTTCATCTTGTAGAGTAGAATATATAAATTCATTACCTTGACCACCAGCACCTAAACAAACTAGTTCCATACCTAAATGTTTTGCAACATGTTCAGGCCATTTTGGCCATGAAAAGTCCCATGTAGGATGACACACTGATTCAAAATCTAAATCTGTACAACTATCTCCACTAACTATTAATTTTTTCATATAAAAACTCCATCATTTTAATTTGTCCTTTTGCATTTGGATGACTATCGTACTCTGATATTCTTAAACCTCTACCCTCGTCTTCTCTTCCTCTTGTAGTTTTATGTTCAAGACAATAACCACCTAGTTGATTTATGCCTGCTGGCCAACCTATAAAATTGTTTATGTCAATATGTTTTTGGAAATCCATAACCATATCCTCTAAAAATTCTGTATCTAGTTCTTTATTTCCAGGATATTTAAGTCTAGGCATTTTCTCTGGATCTAAATTTAATTTCATCTTTTCCACAATTTCATCATCATCTGGCCACGATCCTTCTAACCAAGCAGAAAATAAAGGTATTGTTTGAAAGTGTAAGTATTTTAAATTCCATCTTTGACAGAGATTTTGATAACTTAAATAGTACAATAATGATCTTTTTGTCCAACCAAAAATATCACCATCTGAATCATGTCTTTTATTTTTCCAAATTAATTTTTTTGTCTCTTGCCAAGTTTTTCTTTGTGCTTGTGACCAACCTACTATAACTAATCCTATTCTTTCTCTATCTGTATTAGATATTGTTTCAAGTACAGATTCATAAATATAATCATTTCCATAACCAGAATTTGCTACATTGATACATTCCATATCTAGTTTTTCTGCTAACAACTCTGGCCATTTTGGCCAAGATGTATCTATTTCAGGATGTATCCAACTCTCAAAATTTTTATCTGTAAAACTATCACCACCAGCTATTAATATTTTTTTCATATTTTACTCCAGAATAACTTATTAAATGCTATTTTCATTTTTTGTTTAGGTCCTTCTTTAAAGTTTAATGGACCGTAGTCATACTCTGGTGTTATATAAGTTTTTTCAACTATATATTCATAAACCGGTTCATTGTATTCACTAATTAAACTCTCATCAAATATATCACTGGTGCCTAATGCTCTTTTTATCATTTGACAGGTCTTAATAAGATTTTGATCAGTTATAGCAACAGGATTACCATTACTATCAATGTAACTGATTTGATCTAAAGTTTGATTTGTTATTATTTCTATCATAGTGAGGCTAATATTGTATTACATGTGTTATTTATTTCTTCATCTGTTAAAAAAGGATCAATTGGTAATGTTAAAATTGTATCACTGATATGTTTACAATTAATACAATCATCGCTTCTATGTTCTATATTCTTGTACATAGGTCTTTCAGAAATAGGTTTTTCATAGTGTACATTGGCATTTAATCTTTTTTTAACTCTGTTTCTTGTTTCTTTGTCTTCAAATCTTACAATATATTTATGATACGTATGATTAACGCCATTTGAGGTTGATTGTGTAATTATGTCATCTTTTAGTTGTTCATCATATTTTTTTGCTACTGCTTGTTTAGCCTCAACATACTGATCTAGTTTTTTTAATCTATAATCAATAAACTTTGCATTAAAGAATAACATTTTAGAATTGTATCCTAACATTTCGTGGTTACCATGTTTTCTTAACTTGATACACATATCAGCGTAGTCTTTGTTATCTGTTAATACCACACCACCTCCGGCGATTCCACCTATTGTTTTGTTTGCATTAAAGCTTATTGTACTTAATTCTCCTAGAGTACCTGCTTTAACACCGTTAAGACTAGAACCTATGGCCTGAGCTGCGTCTTCTATAAATGATATGTTTTTCTCTTTACAAAATTTTAATATCTCTGTTATATCTGACATATTACCAAATAAATGTGGATAGACAATTGCTTTTACTTTGTCTGAATACATACGTTTGATACTGTCAAGTGATATATGGTAAGTTTCTTTATCTATATCGCAAAATACAGGAGTTGCACCTACCATAGATATACAAGACGCTGTTGATATCCACGAAAAGTTGGTTGTTAATACTTCATCGCCTGGTTTTATATCTAAACATTTTAAAGAAAACATTAAAGCGTCTGTTCCGTTTTGACAAGCAACAGCGTATTTTTTTCCTATTGTATCTGTAATTGTTTTTTCCAGAAACTCTATATTCTGTTCCTGTTTTTCTTGCATACACTCATCAAAAAGTTTAAGATATTCTTCTTTGTTTAGTGCATATTCTTTATTCCATGAATCCATTATTTTATTTCCTCCACTACTTTTTTACCCTCAGCTGAAAAGTGAGTTTCTATTTTCATTTTATCTTCTTTTTCTCTTACCTTACAATGATGTAAACAAACTGGTTGTACTTTTTTTAAACTGTATTCATCTCCTTTGTCTCTAGCATTAATTAAATCATTTTCAAACTCAATCCATTCTTTTGTTTCAAGTATTTCATTTATACTATTATAGTCTTCAAGTTTACTTACATCATACAAAGGTTTAAATTGTTTTGAATTTATTATATTTTTTTCATCACACCAACAACATGGTAATAGATAACCTCTATTGTTAACTGCCATAGGCATTTTATCTAGTCTTGTGCCTTCTTTATCTGGTAAACAAAGAGGACTTAATTCAATTTTTGCCATTCGTAATTTCCATCTTTATCTTTTTTAGTTTGTTTTGTTGCTAGTGTTTTAATTCCGGAAGAACCTTTTGGTCTTAAAGGATCTGGTTTACCATCATCATCCCTCCATCTAGAAGATTGTACCAATATAAATTCAAGTCCATTTTCTAAAGCCATTTTTTTGGCTTCTTCTATATTATCTTCATTGTAGTTAAATATTATAAATTGCCATACTGGTGTGGTGTTTAAATGTTGTTTTGCTATTTTCATTATCTCAAACATTTTTTCTCCGTCTTGATTTTTTCTATACTTATGGCTATCTTTTGGTAAACCGTCACAGGCAAATACCCACCTTGCATTTGGTTTTGCTTTAAAAGATTTAATAAACCATGATATAGGTTTAGCCGTGGACGCATTATGTATTGTAGCTCCAACATTTTTTTTATTAAATATTTCTAGTATTTCGCTAAATCTAGGGTGGTGTACAGGATCGGATAATTGTCCACAAAAGCCAACTGATTTAAAATGATCTGTTATCATATTTATTTCGTTTAATGTTAGATCACGCCCATATGGTATTAAGCCTTTATTTGTAAAAGCTGTTTGTCTTTGACAATTAGGACATTCTAAAGGACATCTATGAGATAAATCCAAATTCAGTGCGTGTAATCTTTTTTTAAAATATGACATTATAATTGATTCATAGCTTCTATAAGTGTATTTATGTTACTCTTATTTGTCGGGTCCGTTAAACAGTTTGCTGGCCTTTTATAATAAACAGGTCCTGCGTCTTTAATATTTTTATCTCTTGCATATATAAAATTCATTCCAAAGAAACGACACTCTTGCATTAATCTTGGTGCCGGATCAAATGTGTGTTTAGTATAAACGTAAGTATCAAACATGCCTAATAAATTCTTTACAGGTACAAATACATGATTTAAATTATGGTCTATGTACTTGTCTTTGTATGCCAAGATACCATGATTTTGGTATTTGTGAATATGTTTTTTTAGTTCAGTATAATAACTTTCGTTTGTACCTAAAAACAAATATTTAAACTTAACGTCTCTGACTATAGGTTTATATACACTGTAGTTAATAATCTTTTCAAATTGTCTACCAACACCATTAGTATAAACTTCATGGTCGCATAAGTCAATTACTTTTTCTGGTTTAAAAAATTCTAGTGCTAAAGGATATTCTTTTGGATGATTTTCTGAAT
>Ga0208407_1001017_pt1 | contig 13091 bp, 9 predicted proteins | sample ETNtaG_9_FD_185775 | JGI IMG/M metagenome (GOLD analysis project Ga0208407, IMG submission 185775) | Marine microbial and viral communities from oxygen minimum zone, Eastern Pacific Ocean - ETNP201406SV69 (SPAdes) (version 2) | ecosystem: Environmental > Aquatic > Marine > Oceanic ...
AATTGAAGAATATAGCTTTGCTTCGCTACTTCTTTTCTCAACTAACGAGGATAAAGTGTTTTTATCTTTATTCTTTTCTATATCAGATGTATATTTCTTAGTAGCCATTTCACTCCGCTTACTAACAATACTTTCATCTAATTTTTTAATACCTTCCAATACTCCTATTTTATCATTCGATAATTTCTTAATACTATCAAATGCATCGTTTTGTGTCAAGTGAGTATTTATTTGTACTACTTTAAAATTCTCAGTGTCTAACTCAACAGGATCTGGTGTAACTCCGATCGAAGCAGGTGGAATAAAATCATCTTTTAATGATTTAATAAACAATCCGAAATCTGCAACATTATTTTTATAATAATTTGACAGGGTTTCAGTTCCTCCACTTGCGTTTTGTATTTCTAATTCATTCGAATAAAAGCCGGCACCAGGTGACCAGTTCTCAGCAATTATTTTAGAACTTGGATCAATTGCTTTAAAGAACACAACTTGTCTCTCATCGAATCCAACATGTATATTAAGACTAACACTGTCTTCCAGCGCTTTATAAATCTTTAATTGATCTGATCCTAATTTAATAGCATCAAAACCTTCAAGTAATTTTAATTCCACTTGAGAAGTTCCGGCATATAAATTAATAATCTCATATCGAGTAGTGTTATTTCCACTATTTACCATTAACTGATCTCCGATTCCAATAAGTTCCGTATCTTTCAATGACTTATTACCATCGGTATATGTTAATTTGTTTAATCTGTATAATTTACTTACTTTAGTTACAGTTTCACCATCAACGACAACTTCTCTCTCAACGTTTTCGATATTAGTAACATCGAATCCTCCATAATATTGTATTGTCTTAAATGGTAGATCTCTAACTTGTTCATCGAATGTAACATTTACACCGTTCGATATAATACTATTAATAACTGTATTATAATCAAGTTGATCGGTGTTTCTATAGTTATCATCGAAGAAGGTTGATGCAAATGCATCGGATGATGGAAAAATAACTCTATTCACTAGAACCCTTTCAGTATCTACATCAATTTGTCCACTAACATCGAATTTAACAGTTAACATAGGATTTAAAAAATCCTCAAAGAAATCATTGTCAGTTGTTTCAAATTGAGTTGGTAATGCAATTGATGTTAAATCATTTGCTGGTGTTTTTAGTTTTCTAGTGATGATTCTTTGTACACTTCCATCCGGCAATTTAACAGAAGCATCTGAGGTACCAACACCGCTTAATGCTTTTAAATTACTTTCTAATCTTTTTATTTCTTTATCTAGGTAACCGAATGAGGGTATTTGATAAGTCTTAATCGTTGTATTACCATCATCATCTGGTGTTCCAAAAAGATCAACGGACACTGTTATCGCATCATCACTACTAGTAATAGCTTGATTTATTCTTTCAAATGTCTCCAATGCGTTAACATTCATTTGAGTAAATTGCTTAATAATTGAGCTGAATGAGTTTTGCGTATCCATTTATATTATCTTATTATGTCTATTTCAAATTTATAATTAGCAGCATCTAAACAAACTATTTCAAAGTAAGGGTTGTTTCCAACACTTGCTGCGGCAATACTACCAACTTGAGTAGTATATCCATTTGATTCATTCGTCCAAATACTAATGTTATTCCCATTAAGGTCTAACCCTTCAAAAACAATCTTAAATGATTGGCCATCAGACCATCTTGTAAGTTTGTCATCTAAGTATATATTTATGTTATTATCAGCTGTATTTGCAACTGTTTTACCAACAAGTCTAAGTTGATTTGAAAATTCTTTTAATCTTGTCCATACTCCATATGCTGAAGCATTTGCTGGATCATATTGGCTAGAATCACTAACTTCAGTCCCAACGGCAGATGTACTTTCATTCCATAAAAACGGTTTGTTGAAAATATATCCTTTTAAATCATTCTTAATCTTAATTTTATTCGGTACTGATTTATCAACGATGATTCCAGGGCCATTATATATGACATCTGTATTATATTGAAGTGATGTAGGAATTGTACCATTTATCATATCACTCAACCTCTGATTAGTACTGGTGATTAACCCTAAAAGACTTGAACTATCTGCTAGGTTAAGCGATGTATTTTCAAAACTAGATTCTAATTCACCAATTCTACTCTTTAAGTCAGTAACACTATCCATTGCGGTCAACATGTTTTCTAATTCATCGACTCTATTGGCAATCGTTGTATATCTTATATTTGCATCTCTTAATATTTTAGTAGCATGTTCTAATGAACTCGTCGTATCCATAAACAGATCCATCGAAAATGTAGTGAAATCGTTTATGTTTACTTCTACCCCAACATTATCAAGAGATGAATTAAATTTTATATTTAGTTTTAAACCAAACGCATTACCATTAAGACCAGTAATCTCGTTAGGTTTATATTTGATTAGTTCAGGGATATATGAACTATTTGAAACTCCTGGGTTATCTTGGGGATTATCTAAGATCAAAACGCCATATAAGTTTGTAGATCTATTAGCAGGAACCGATTCACTGTATATGTCATAATATACCAATACTGCATTAAATCTGAAATCTCCTCCAGATTTAGCATAATCTTGTAACGAATCTATCTTGGCGTTATTAGCTATTCCAGCATAATCACTTATATTCCAGTTTATTCCTAAATTTGTGGCGGTATTAGGATTTATATTATATTCTCCACTTAATAAATCGGCCAATGTTTCCATGTCTAAATTAGAATCAGGGTGTGTTTGACCAGATCTTCCATTAATATCTGCTCCTCCTAGAATAGAATTCTGTGAAGAATTATAGTTTGTATTTTCAAATAATATTGTAGGTGTAAACCCTGCACTTGATGGAACATTAACATATACCTCATGATAAGCATTTCCTTTGTATTGAATATCATTATTAACATCGATGGTCCCAAGATACTTTACAACTCTTTCATAATCAGTTCCAGTACCTGATGCATTATATTCCTCAGTGGAAAGACCTGTTGTTGTTGAGTCATTTGAATCTGCACCCTTAAATCTAATAGCTCCTACCTTTTCTAACCATTTAAAAAAGATTTTTTCAGCATCTGACCTTAGTAAAGTAGAATCAAAGTCATCATCCTGTAAAAGTAACTCTTCCAAATTAAGTGCATAATTTTGAAAGGTTTGCGCAAATTCTATATTTGCGTTCGTTGTAGGTACATATGCCAATCCGCTATAATCTATCAAGTTATCAAATTGAAAGGTATTCTCTCCACTTGAAGGTGCTTGAAAATTAGGAAGATCTAACAGTGCATATCTACTAAAATCGAATTTTAAATCCGGATTATTAAATGCTCTTGTTAAATCTCTAGTCCCACTAGCGAAAGCGTACATTGTTCCTCCCTGAATCTGTGGTATTCTAACTAAAGGTGTTGCCATTTACTCTACTATTATTTTATTAAGATTTTCCAATTATGTACCAGCTAGTACCATCCGATCTTAAAGTAAGAGTACCGTACTGTGCAAGAGTAACATTACCACTGCCTGCAATATTAGTTCCATCAATATCTCCAGCAACTGCTGCTATAATACTAATTTCTTGACCCGCTGATGTGCTAGCATCCAATGTAACATTCGAAGTCGCATCAACGAAATAACTTGAACTTGCAAAAGGAGAAGTTAAAGCTGCAACACCGTTTGAAGATGTTCCAGTAATTCCCGTTTTAATAACTGCCGCACCAAATTCACAATCACCTGTAGTAGTTATTGTAGATGCAGTCGTTACACTAAGTGCAGATGTTCCTGAAACTGACAATGCAGTTGCAGTAACACTTAAGCCAGTTAAGGTTAACGCAGTTGGATCTAAATATGTTTTAATATCATTTATCTCATCTTCTAAAGTTATAAAGTTTTGGTTTAATGTAACTCTTGATGAGGATAAAGAATCTGTTCCTAAAATTTCTGTAACCGCCATTTTTTTAATTTTTTTATTTTACAATTATCATATTTCTTTCGATAATATTATAATTGCCATTAGTGTCTTCAACTTCGAGAGCTATTCTATAATCTCCAGAGTGTTTAAAAACGTATGTCAACCATGTATTATCATAATATATATCATCTATTTCTGGGTTGCTATCATTATATATCTTCCATGTGGATTTTTTAATTCCTGGCATCTGGCTCTTATCTAGGGCAAATGTGACATGTGTGGATTTTTCAACCTCAGCACTCCCGTTTATTATTCTGACAGTATCAAATGTTGGGTTATAATGAACATAGTGTAATTCACCTATAATAGTCCCATTAGATAGTGATACGTTTTCAAAATCATTATGTAAAGAATATTGTTTTCCTACACATAATAAGAATAAAAACACGTCATTGGTTCCATCATTGTTTGTGTCTTCAAACACAGGATTAAAATTGAATTTAGATATGATGGGATCAGTTAAACTGTTTAATTCATTAGCAATTGTTTGCCATCCTGTGATGTCAGTGTTTCCTGTAGGGGTGGGTGATGTAATTGTATAAGTTCCATTCTCAGTTAACTTGGTAATAGGATTGTAATGATCTATTGACAATATAGAACCACTTTGACAATCTGTTATTTTAAAACTTGCTGTCAAATCCATTCCCACTCTTGTTGCATTCCACCAATTATGTTTTCCATCATTCCATTCAACAGTATCCATAAAGTCCCATGTATAAGGGCCAGTGGTTTCTTTAAATCCAGTAGGGTTAGACAAATCAGTATCAATGTGTCTTCTAACCATAGAGAATATTTTACCTTTACTTTCATCATGGATATAATTAGCTCTATCCATTGTTAGATATAAGCTCTGGAAACTGTCATTCATTTTTTGTAAATTCTCAGTTGGTAAGTCCCAATAGCCTCCAGTATCTTCCCATTTAGTTTTCCAACTTCTCCAGTCTTTATCTATTTTCCATTGATATATGCCGTATAGTTCTAATGGCTTTACATTAACGTGGAACATATTGACTTTCTTATAAAAACTCATAAAACCATATAAGTCATACATTCTTAATTCTACATTATAGTCCCCAGAATAAGGAACTATTATTGCAAGTTTATTGAATTCAGGGTGCCATATCAAAGTTTCATTAGGTGCTGGAACATTATCAGATTCCCAATACCCAATGTTTCCCCTATATGATTGTTCAAATCCATTAGGGCCAGTTATGACCCATTCTAATTCATAAACATGTTGCTTCCACCAATTATTCCAATTTATTTGTGGATCAATTGCGTCATTCCATGTAAATTTTGCTGAGTCCCAGTCTTGTGGTAACGAAGTACATTCTAAAGTTAATGGACAACCTACTGGAATTTTATGATATCCAGGAGTGTTATTATTAAACGTCTCCTTATTATTTATATAATAGTTATTGTAAAATGTTTCAAATTCTGACAGTAAACTTTCATTATCGTGGTTAATATTATTTAATGATCCTAAGTCTTCTAATTCAATTACATTAAATGTATTAGGGTCTATCAATAACCCACTATCTGTTATTAATGTATAATCTTCAATATATAGTTTTTTATCTTCCGGTAAAACTTTAAAATCAACTTCTTTCCCCTCGTTAAAAACCGCGATAGGTTGTTGGTTATTCCAAATATTTATATTCTTTTGATCAAAATAACTTCCCTCTCCAGTAATATCAACTATCTTTGCCTGTAGCGGTAGGTATTCTCTCTGTAACTTTGTTTTTAAGCCATATAGTTTTATTAGTATCTCCTCCGGAGTGAAGTCAAACACCTCATCGACCTCAGGGATATCCCAATAATCAAACTCTCCATTTGGTTTATTTAATTTATAAACAAGAGAAAAACGACTTGTTTTTTTCATTGTCGAAGATGGTAAATTAAATTTCTTTCTCTTTTTATAAGAAAAACCCGTATTTGTATCAGGTACTGGGACAGCTTTTAATTTACCAAAACTATCACTGTTTTGGTTTATATTTAACCAATATTCCTTTAGTGTAATATTATTATAGCCAAAGAAATCGATAGCGTTTAGAATTGCTTTATAAGTTCCAACAAATGGTTTTATATTATGTAATTCTAAAAGTAACTCTCTTCTCTTTTGGTTCATTAATAACCAATCTGGAGAATATTCGTTAACATCATGTTCTTTAAATATAATAAAATCACCATCCTCTAATGTGGCTCCAAAGTTTTGTAAAAGATCCTTTAATCTTTCGTCTTCACCAACGGTTTCTCCATAAACATCTATTTCAGCGATGATATGATTATCGTCTGTGTCAATTATTCTTAATCTTCTATCGTGTCTCTTTTCCGAATTAGATGATAGTCCAATGTTAACTTGTAGTGCATCGTTCAAATAACTATTAACTTCTTTTAAACCATTAACAACATTAACAACGTTAGTATGGTCCAACACTTGAATACTTAAATCATCAAACTGTTGGATTTTAACCATATTATCTTCTAATTTACTTCCATAAAAGAAAATATCTTTGCTAATATATCTGGTATCAACCCATTCGAATTTAAAAGAACTTCCTAATGTATTGCTAGAAATAGGGGTGCCATAAACAGTCAACCCGTTATTACTATCAATAAATTCTTCAACTATAAATAAATTAAAAGATTCATATAGTCCAGTAGAAACTTCTGGTAAAAATACTCTACCACTCCATCTCTCATCAGTTGAATCATATGCGAGATTTAATTCATTATCTGTACCATTAAAAAACCTTAAGCCAGTGTATCTAGACATTATCGTATGTTTTTATCATCTTTTTTGGTTGTGTAATTTTTCCAATTTTTCATTACACGAATTTGTTTAATAGTATTATAATAATAATCTGTACAGAATGCTATAAAATCCCTCATAACATCATTTCTCAATAAATGACTAGATAATGAATTCTGCATAAGGTTGTTTTTATAATCAAAACCCAAATACTTTCTAGAATCTTTTCTAGCTTTCTTAGTGTCATATAACTTAACACGTTTGTATCTATATAAATCATCGTATAGTCCCATTATAATGCTCTTCTATTTCCAGCCTGTATTCTGCTATAAATGTTTCTTGGAGCAGGAGGGTTATCAAAGTAAACAGACAAACTTGCCATTTCGCCAATACTTGGTTCATCTTTAACTAAGTTGCCATCTCTGTCTTCCCATCCACCTCTAAATAAAGCAACTTCCTCTTTATCTAGAATAATGTCTCCATATTTATCTAAACCAATTTTGTCATACCAGTTTTTAACTGCAGTTTCTCCACCGCTTACAGGTATCAACATATTAGGCTGGTCTAATGTTATCTTTTTAATTTCTTCTGTTCTCTTAAAAAATACAAGTCTTTTTTGATCTCCATCTGCGCCTTGTAATTCTGGTGTAGTTGGTGTAACCATAACTTGTTTATAGGTATAATAACCGTTTTTTCTAGCTTCTTCTTCGACGCTCGATACAAATTGTACATTGACTGCATCGACTCCTTCTACTCCCTCGATAATTGCAATAATATCACTCTTAGGGAGCTTATCTCTTCTTGTTATTTTTATTAAGTAATTACTAATAACAGCTCGGATATCTTCAAAAATATCTTGTTGTTTAAATCCTTCAAACCACCTAACTGAGATTTCCATTCTATATTTTATAGCAACGGGGTCGACAAATATTGCTTCGCTTGTAACCATCTGTTGGCCACTATCTTCAATCACTCCTAAAAATCTATCAGTCTCGTCTTTGCTGAAGAAGAATTCTTCCTGAGGAACTGAAAAATAATCTGTTCCTTTTAATAACCTTTTCTCCAAATCAGGAATAGCAAATATGTATATTACATTATCATCATCCAAGTATCCATCGTTCGTTGTATTATATGCATCTAAATAACTGAACTGTGCGTATCTTGATAAAAAGTATTCGTAATTATCCGGATTCGCCAATACAAAACTCTTACTAGCCAATGGCGCCATCATCTTTGTAAATTCAGTCGATTCCGGATCTCCTCCCATAAAAGGGGCAACGGATGTTTCAAAATCTAATAGTTCATTTAAATCATGGGTTTCTCCAGTAGAATCCTTTCCTTCATCTTCCCATTTAAATGTTAAATCACCAGATTGGTTTAAATTTCCAGCAGCTCCATCACATTTAACATATTCAACTTCGATAGTAGCTCCATCCATTGGAATTTGTCCAAAGTTTCCAGTCCCAAAATAAATATCAATACCTCCACTTATTCCGGTTTTAATTAAACATCCTTTATCAGAATCTCTCATCTCATATAATGAATCGAACTTTACCCATCTTTCACCGTTAACAGAAACTTTAATTAAATTATGGTCAACGGTGCTTGATGTTTTAATATTAAAACTCTGCATACTTTCACCGCTTCCTGTAACTGTTTGGCTTTCTAGTTCACCTTGTATAATACTAGCCTTTACCCAATTATTAGAACTCTTAGGTAAAAGAAACTCATCTTTTTGGGTTCTTAAAAAATAAGTTAAACCATTATTATCGTATTTTATTTTAGTATTTGGTAATACTATTAAATTACTCCCAGCAATATCGTCCTTAGCACCCGGCTTCCATCTAAATTTAATTTCGCCAGTTGCTGCAAATCCTCTAGTTGGATCGTGCCCTGCCAATCTGGCCAAACCATATATTGATTCAGGTTGTTGTGCTGTATAAATATTCTGTTCGACTGTTGAATCTTCTATGTAGTACATTAATAGTTCATTGAATTCAGCCATCACCTGTATGATTTGTGCAAATGGTGAAGCAGCTGTGAAGAAATCATCAGCTCTACTATAAACTCTAGAAATATAAGTCCTACTGTCTTCGTATATTTGAGTAGCTGTTACTCTAGCATTATCTAAAAATTTGAAACTAGCCATTCTTTTTTATTTTTATTGTATTGTTACACCAACTAAGTATTGTGTATCAACTGTTATATTTAGTTGAGCAATGTCTCTTACCTCTCCTCTGGTAAAGATAACATCGACTTCAACGTTGTATTTTTCAGCAAGTGGACAATAGTCTTCAATTTGCTCTTTAACCACTCTTTGAATTTCATATTCATTATAATGAAAATCATATATCAAGTCTTCTAGGTTTGCGCCAAAATCAGGAGCACCCATTACTTCTCTTTTATTTGTAAACAAAATAGTCTCAATTTGTGTTAATAACTGTCCCACTTCATTTTCAATATGAACGTTCTTATTGTTATAGTTCGGATCGCCTAGCGTTCTGATATATAGTTCCATTAATTATTTATCTCATTTTTATGAGTGAAACATCCAATCGACGCCTTCATCTCCTTTTATTTCTTCCAATACCTTTTCCATTTCCTCATCTCCCATTGATTTAATGCCATCATAATCTATCTCAACTCCACCTGGTAAAGAGAATTTAAACACTCCTAGTTTAGCACCAACCGATTGTTTAACCTTAGCGGCAACGTATCTAAAAAATATTTCATCGTTATATAACGCACAATTTTCAATTGTTTCATAACATTCAATAATAACATCACCTCTAGGGGTATCGCCCATAATTTTAAGTTGTCCAGTTAGTTGTGAATAACTAAAACTGATAGGGTTCTCCATGATCTGTCTAGACATATCAAACATGCTTTGATTAATAACATAGTATTGTAATTCTTCAGCAGCAGCAGATGCTCCGGAATTGTTGTAAGCATTTCTGAATAATAATTTATCAACTGCGAAATCAGCTCCACTTTGAAAACGTAGATCCATTCCTCCACCTGATTGATTCCATCCAGATCCTAAATCATATACTCCGTAAATTGAAAAGACTTCACCTGCTCCTGATGTTGCGTTTTCTTCAGGAAAGTGTAAAGTTCTACTAGCCTTAAACCCAGTACTACTAAAAACTGAATTAGGAATATGGAAGTAATTTTCTCTAAGACTATATTCATAGTTTTTTCTAAACCACTTCACTGCTCTTTTAATAATATTTCTAACTTCAGCGTCTGGTAAATTCAAAGGAACCATACATGCTCCTGTTATCTCAGACCCTACTTCCATTATGAAGTTTTCTAAGCATTCAGAAGAATAACTCCTATCGTTATTCAAATTTATATTTTCACCACTTCTTATGTCGCTCATCTTTTATTTTATTTTTTTACTTTGTATAATTTCAGTACCATCAAACTCCGCGTCTTCGGCTATTTTTCCACTTCTAAATATACCACCAACCATTCTACCTTTAAAAACAGTGTCCCAGTTAGCAACATAACAATTTTTTAATTCACATGTTCCGTTTGTATAACTAGATTCCACTTTAGATTCTTCAACATTGGTCCCTTGATATAAGTTACAATGTCTTAATCTTGTTGAATTCAATTGACATCTAAAAAAATCACAACTAGTTAAATGTCCGGATATTTCACAATCTACAAAATCATAATACTTTAAACCAAAACAAAAAGGTAATTTACCGTGTTTTATTTGGATCCTTCCAATATCACTGTCATAGTTAATAAATCCTTCTTTCAATCCGCCGTGACTAATTAATCGTATCACGTCTTTTTTAATTTTAGGCCAATATAGATCTAATACCTGACTATTGTCTTTTAAGTCTACTAATACCTTTAATTTAGGATAGTGTTTTTCTAACTTATGATAATCACCTAAAATTTCAACTAAGTGATAGTTTTTATTTAATATTCTTTTTAATTCTATTAAATTCAAATCATTATATTTAGAATTATTCGCAGATCCCCATAATTGTATAGTAAACCTTTCTAATAGATACAATATGTTTGACGTTTTCTTTTCATAGTCTTTACCGCCAATATATCTAAATTCTAAATATCCTTGAGGTAATTTCATGAAATTAACCCCGTAGTATTTTTCTTTAGCAAAATCAAAAACATGTGGATTGATAAATTGCCCATCAAAATAATTAGCGTCTAATTTAGGCATAATCCACTTAATAGATTTTGCATAAACGATGTCCTTTCTGTATGGGAACATTTTATATACTTCTCTCTCGTTAAAATCTAATAGAAATTTTAATGGATCCATCTTTGAAATTAATCCATTAATACCTGTCTTCTTAGGATCAAAACTTAGATTTAAATGAATAGAACATTTTTCAGTAGTATATCCATTTTTACTAATCCATTGACACATCTTTATTAAAACGTCCCTGGCTTCTTTATAACCAATAGGCGATGTAACTAATTCCATTAGTCCAGCACCACCGCTCATGTCGGGTTCTAATTTCCATTCTCTTTCAGTGGGTTTAAAACTACTATGTGCTTTATCCTCTAGTCTTATCTTCCTCCCCAATAATTTGGCAATAGAATCTTTAGTCTTATTCTCATCTAAGTTAGAATAAAATTCAAACTCCATTCCAGCAAGAGCATGCCCAAGAATATCTTCTTTGCTTTTATTTTTAGTAATTTGATGTGTTAGCATACGATATTTATTATTTATTTATATATCACATACTAAAAGCAACCATCTTTACGATGGAAGCTTTAGGAAAACCTTCTTAGTTTCTTCTTCAATTCTAGTCATTACAACCTTTATCTTATCCTTTGCCTTGAAGTTTTTAATGTTATTTTCACCAATCTCACTAACATGTAATAGTCCAACAACTCCCTTTTCTATTTCAACAAATAATCCATAATCTTTACAGGTTTTTACCTTTGCATCAACAGTGGAAGGTACTTTGTATTTTTCATTGATATTTTTCCATGGATTCTCAGGAATATTGTCCAATTGAGTCAATGTTATTTTAGTATTAGATATGATGTCCTTGACTTTAAACGTTATTTCCTCGCCTGGTTTAATTTCCTGGGTTTTATGTCTAGCTGCCGTATCTTCGTTTAAATCATTCACATGAATCATTCCTGTTAAACATCTATTAAACTCACAAAATACTCCATATTTTGCTGATCCAGTAACAGTTCCGGTAACATCTTCTCCTTGCGTTTCTTTTAGATTTTCAACAGCCTCTGGGATTAATGTTTTTAAATAAGCCCTATGTGAAACAACTAGGCTTCCTCTTTCCTTAGAGTAACTAACTGGAACAACATATATTTCTGAATTTAATACACTACTAAAGTCGTGTAGTTTATTAATACCGGCTAAGCTTCCTGGCATAAAGCAATTTATACCATTAATTGACACAACATATCCAGCTTCTTCCATCATTGTTTTAACAACACCGACCCATGCAGTGTCCTGTGTTTCAATAGCACCAAACATTTCTTGGAAAGTTTTCTTTCTCATTCCTTCCGAAATAGATCCAGAAATATGCATCTTCTCATTATCAACATCAGACGTTATGGTAACTTCCACCTCATCTCCAGCAGATAGATCCCTAAAAGGTTCATCTTCTTTTTCCAAATTAATAAATATCAATTGACGATATCCTATATCAACTGTTCCGGTTGACCCACTAACTGAATATATTTTTCCAGGATAAGTGCGACCATAATCTATTCTTAATATTGTATCGTTTTCTGCAATATGACCTTCGTAAATGTTGTATAATTCTTGAGCATATGGCTCTCTACAAAATACTTTATGTCTTGGATCTTTTGTTTTTACGTGCGGATTTCCTTTTCTTAGCACAGCTGGACACGTTGATTCGTATCCTTCCCAGTCGAACTCTCCGTTAGGGAGTGTCCATTCTTTTATTTGACTCATTCTTATTTTTTTAAAGGGTTAAAATATAATTTATATATCATTATCATTATGTGATTGTAACGTTCGTAGGTGGTATCGGAGTACCTGTAACAGTTGGTACTGTTCCTGTAGGAGTTGCCGGTGTAATAGGAACTGCCGTTAATATAGATGTTGGCGGAACAGTGATAGTGATATCTGCCTTTTTAATCTCATTATTTATTGCAGTAGCTAATTCTAACATTACATCGTCTCTTAGCCAATTCGTAACTTGTAAAGATATTTGAGTAGACATTTCTTCAGCAAACTTTTTCCATAAGATTTTCTTTACTCTATCTTGATCAGCACCTGGTGGAAAAGGATTAGCTCTTATCCATTCATCAACTCTTTTTTGTACATCATATATTCCATCTGAGGGTTCTATTAATTCCTCTTCTTTGTAATTAT
>Ga0208407_1001019_pt1 | contig 13071 bp, 19 predicted proteins | sample ETNtaG_9_FD_185775 | JGI IMG/M metagenome (GOLD analysis project Ga0208407, IMG submission 185775) | Marine microbial and viral communities from oxygen minimum zone, Eastern Pacific Ocean - ETNP201406SV69 (SPAdes) (version 2) | ecosystem: Environmental > Aquatic > Marine > Oceanic ...
AATGGCTGGTCGTGTTCAATTAGAAACATCCGGTCCACAGGACGCTTTTTTTACAGATGACCCCGAATATACGTACTTTGTAAAAAATTTTAAAAAACACTCGAATTTTGCACCGTTCTTTGTCGATTTAGACGTTGAAGGTGAAGTTGAATTTGGTAATACCATAAGGTGTACCATACCCCAGAACCAAGGTGACCTTTTAAAAACAGTAAGTTTAAAATTCGAATTATCGGAAATACAACAGGACTTATTATCTGGTATAGCAGGTATTGGATATGTCGAGTCTATAGGACATGCTATAATAGAATACGCAGAACTTATCATAGGCGGAGAAGTTATACAACGTATACCAAGTGATTTCTTAGCTATATACTCCGATAATTATGTTACACAAACAAAACAAAATAACTTATCAAAACTTATTGGAAAACAACCAAACGAACTTTCAGGTACACCTGTATGCGATAACATAATTTCTGGGTATTTAGGATTTGCAACACAAAAACAGAAATTTTTCGTTGATATACCCTTTTATTTCTATAATAACCCCGAACTTGCTATTCCCATTTGCGCAATAAAAAAACAGGAAATTGAAATTGTTATTAAACTTAGAAAACGTGGTGATTGTGTATTTGGCCACCATTCTAGCACTCCAGCTGATGATACTAATGTAGTTTACTTAGGAGAATATGTAAGAACAAAGGGACTCATACAAAATACAAAAATAAATGTAGAAATGATTTCTCTAAATGAACAAGAAAAAGAACAGTTCATCAATACCAGTAAAGATTATACTATCACACAAATACAGGAAAATAAACATATAATACCACAAGATCCCGATATAGAATCTGTAGTCGATGTTAAACATAAACTCAATTTTAAAAATCCTGTAAAAGAATTATTTTTTATAATTCAAAGACTTAGAAAGGTTCTTAATGGTCACTTTGTTACCAATTTTGATTACGATTCTCAGTTTCGAGAATACAACTATGAATACACTAATTATGAACATTTAAAAAGTTTAGAACTAATACTCGGTGATAATACAATTTTAACCGAAAAAACAGGTGATGTTATAAATTTACGTGCCGTTCAAAGTGGTATACATCATTCACGAACACAACTTTATAGAAGGTATTATTCGTATAGTTTTGCACTCGAACCTGAACGATGGTATCCGACAGGTCAAGTCAATTTTAGTTTAATTAAAGATCAAATATTAAAACTTAAAGTAATACCTGATCATACAGCACAAAGAGAACTTAGAGTTTTAGCGCATAGTTATAACATACTCCGAGTGGAGAACGGTATTGCTAAAACATTATTTTAAATATGAATCAACAGGAAAAAGATGCTACATTACATCTCGTTGAAGAGTTTCAACAAACAGCTATAAACGTTGTACAACCCGTCATGGAACAGGCTATAGTTTTTGCGGCCGAATACGCAAAAGCGTGTGATCGTGATACTATACTCGCTAAAGATATGGAATACGCAATGAAATATTGCGCAATGAACGAGGTTGGTAAAAAGACTGGATCACATTTCCCAGAAATTTATGATGATTCGGATAGTGAAGAAGAAGAATTAGACGTAGTAGACGAAGACGATATTGAATTTGAAAGATACTCAGGACGAGAATATAAGTTTGTTAAAATGAACATGGCGTATGATAATTGGGATACATGGGTGCCGAAAAACCCGACAGAACAGATGTTAAAAAATGCTATAGATAGTAATGGAAACTCGTGAACCTGAAGGATGGGTAAATAACGACGATATATGTTTTAAAATATCAGATGATAGGAGTTGTTCAGATGATAGTGAAATAGATTCAGATAGTGAAACGGAAACAGAATCGGAATCTTCTTCAGGGTATAATTCATCGAAAGATGAAAAAAATATAACGTTTAAAGGGTATATGAAAAACACAAAAAAATATAAAAAAATTTTTTTGGATGAAGACTTCCTCCCAGAATAAAATATCTAATTATAATAAAAAATGTCTGCTGCTAAAGAAACCATTACGCTCGTCGCCTCCGAACTCGAAGCTCAATCCCTCAACGCGATTGTTGCTGGGTTCTCCTTCGCCGCCGCCCTCTCTTGGATGGACTTGGTGAGATGGTTGGTTAACCAACTCGTCAAAGTTAACAAGAACGGTGGTATGAACTACACTCTCACTGCCTTGCTCACAACACTCTTGTCCATCGTTGTCTTCATCGTTGTCTCTAGATTGTCCAAGAAGGTCAGAAAACCAGGACAACCAATCTTCGCGGTTACTCGCTAAGTTTGATACTTGGTTTTTTTATAATTACAAGTAAAAATAACCCAGTTGCAATTACCATAAATATTGGTATAAAAGAATCCCAACTATGTACATCCTCAAACTCTTTGGGGATTTCCATAGGTGTTGGTAATGTCTCGTCTCGTCTATATCTCGGTATATTAACAAATTTATCAGTAGAACACGTTACCGCAAGTTTTAATATATGATTTGCGTTTCTAAAATCATATGGTATGAGTCTATTGTTACTACTATAGTAAAATTGTACACGTAAACTCGATATTGTCTTTTGAGAACCACTATCGAAATTATGTTCAACAGCGTCGTCTACACCCGAATAATTAATTACGTCTCCACACATGAGTATTCTACCCGTATAAAAAGGTGTTTCGGAAAATATAGTCTTGTTAAATTCATCAGAACCACTGCTTAATTTAACAATAATACCATCGGCACCTTGTAAATTAATACTTCCAGTTTCGAGTGTATAAGGTGGTGATTGAGTAGATGCTACATCGTTAGATGGTAAACCAAGTATATCATGAGGCGTAGTCTTACCAGTCACATCAGTTTTACTATACCCATTTGTACCTGTGTAAAACTTAAAACTAAACGGGTTATTTGCCGTAAAAGTTATCGCATTTGTATCTTTATTAAACGATGATGTTTGTATCTTACTACTCGAATTTGCTACAACATTAGAAGCTAGATCTGTACCGTTATAGTTACCATTAGGTATACTTATTTCATAATCACTACCACCTGAATTTAAAGTAAAAGTATTATTACTTTCGTGTATCAAATACTGACTATTATGTATACGCGCTGATATCATGGATATCTTCGTGACGTTATAAATGGGAGTTTTTAAAGAAACAACATAGTCTGCTGGATTTGGGTAAAAAACGGGATCCCTTTCACCACTATCTATGTCTAAGGTATGTACCTTCATTAAAATATAGGAGCATTATTTTAATGAGTGTTTTGCGTTATTTTTTTAATTTACGAAAGGTTATGTGACAATGGGTTACCAGCAAGTTGACGTTTTACTAATCCTAAACCAGATGAAGATGCGTTTGGATTTTCCATACCCTTGTACGCATTGAATTGGTGATAATCGTTGTTTCTGTATTGTTGAGTCCAACCACCGTCTGCTGAATTAACACGCCCGTCTACACGTGTAGTATCCGAACGAACACTTGTTACCATCCCACCTTGATTAAGTGGATCAGCGCGTACATTCATACGACCTGGTCCCGCTGGGCGACTCGCCTTACCTCTTCTATCAGTTGGCCTGAGACCAAATTTATTTAATTCTTCAACTGTGTATTTATCACCATACGTTCGTTTTTCCCCTATTTTAGTAGATGGAGAATTCAAGTATCCGTGAGAGAATTTGTGGATACCTGGTGCGGGTGCGTTGGAATACGAATAAGCTTCAATGTTACCATCCTTCTTGTTTCGTGTTGGTTCCGCAGCACGAGTCAATGAAGAAACGGTTCTCTTAGGTGCTGCTGTACTCAAAGTGTCAGTTCTGGTACCCGTTTCGGAACGATTTGTTGTACGTTTCGTTCGTTCGTGTTCTCCTCTTGTTGTTCTACCAGACATGCCCTGTGCGCGCCCGGGAACGGGTGGAAGTCTTCCAAAAAGAAACGATGTTTTCTCGGGTCTGTTATTCCCAATCTCACCCGCAACTCCTCGTCTACCACCCTTGGAATCAAAGGCTGGACCAGACCGTCCTGGTAAAGTTGTAAGTCTGTAAGCACCCACATTTTCAGGATTAATTCTAAATAATTGTTGATGACCACCGACCGCTGGAACATTTGGGTCTACACCCAAACCTGGACCAACATTTTGGTGTTCTATGGGTGAAAGATTATTCATTCTCCCGCCATCATACATCATGCGATTTCGCATATCTAAAACTTCCCCACCAGATGATCTTTGTTGTGGAGAAATATCACCGAATGTAGACATTTCTTGCTTGGAAGTATATTCAGGTTCAACTAAAGGCGATGGTGCGCCCAAATATGAATCTTCTATTGTCATGTCTCTACTGTACAAATCATCGATTGGTGGTGGTCTAACCTCTTCTTGCCCTTGGATGGAATTTCCTTCGATTGAGTATTGTTCATTATCTGTTTTACTTAATTTACGACCAGCGTAAACGAGTCCTGCTATAGCCAATATGGATATGGGGTCAGCCATTCTTATTTGTTATTAACATTTTTATTGAGGTATCTTTGCTGAAACAAACCATTTTGAACTTCGGCACGAGTACTCGATGGTTCATATGTTCGTGTTCTAAGAGGGGTTTTACACGCAACATTTTGAAGTGGGTGTAAATTTTGTTCGTATGTTTTCGCTAATACTTTGTTAAAACGAGATGTGGATTGTGGACGAAGAGCGTCACTTGTTTCTATATGTTGAGATGGAGAACCTTTACCGGCCATGTATGGAGCAGTTCCGTATAACATGGTATTTGGTCTAGATGAACCATAATTCAAAGTACTGGGCTGAGGATATACAAAGACTTCTTCAGTAGCACAAACGGATGGGACCGCTTTATCGGTAACCATTTTCATTCCTGGTTGGAGTTGATACGCCATTTACTATTACTTAAGATTTTGTTTAAGCAAATCGAGTATCTACTAATGATGAATATAATGTAAAATTAGGCTGATAATACCGAACATCTATCTCCTATCCCCTGTTGGTTGTAAACCAGCGAAAGCTTCGAGTTGAACTCCTCTGGAATCTGGATCACACAATCGTGGATCTTGTCTACAAGTTTTTTGACCCTTTTCGCCGTGTAAAAACTGGTAATATGGGTCGTTTCCTAAAGATGAATTTGATGTAGTTGTAAATTGTCTAGCTAAAGCATTTCTCTGGAATCGTGGTAACGAAGAACGCGAACGCGAAGGACCATATTTTATACCATTTGTGATGTAAGCATCTGTTGCATTTTTAACTGTTGGCGCATAACACGCACTAGGTCTATCTGGCCTGTCAGAAAAATCAGTCATGAGTACGTTAGCACATGGGTTGTCCTGGCTAGGTAATTGACATGGTTGTCCTACATTACCATGCGCAGTTCTTGGTAAACCTTCTCTTACCATATCAGAACGTTCCATTATATACAAAACGCCCAAAGCTGTACCGCCTAAAACAAATATACGTATATCACGGTTAATAAGATATATTAAACACGTTGCATAAATTATAAATCTTGCTGTAGCATTAATTCGCTCCTCTGGTGTGAGCGTTTTCGATGGCCAAAATTCTAAAACTTTATCTGTCCGAATGAGCTGTTTTGGGTCTTCAAACCAAGAAGTCATTTATATATAGTGAGTTTATTTTTTACCACCCAACATTCCACCTAGCATACCTTGCATGGTTTTCATTAAAGCCGCTTCGTCCAATTCACCGTTTTCACCTGTACCCATTTTATCCGCGCATTCTTTAGCAACGGTTTCAATCATAGATAATGTATCTTCTGGTATAGATTTTATAGTTGTACCTAACATATACAACGTTTGAACGTATTGCCAAATCGCATTTTTCGTGTTTTGAGAACACGTATCCCAATGCTTTTCTAAATCAACACCTTTCATGAAATCAAGATTTTTCGATTCTTTAATAAAAAACGAATCATCTTTAGATGAAATCTGTTCTGTATATGGAGCTACACCATTCATGAAACCATCTACTACCAATTTAGGATTTGCCTCTTTCATCAAATCGAATGCCGATAAACACTTTTTTAATCTCTTTTCTTCTGGAAACGTCTTGTGCAATTCCACAAGAAATTGACCCATCATATCATTGAATGCGGTAACAGAAGCCATTTTGTATATATCTTATGTTTGATATCTTTAAGTTAGAAATTAAAATGGTTCTGTACTGATAGTCTCTTTCTTACCTAATCCGTTAGAAACAATAAAAAATACTAAAATAGCGACAAGTGCCGCTGGTTTGGTGTATGCACTGACTGCAAGTTTACCTTCGTTATTAAGTTTTGCTTTAAAGTGTATGTATCCTGCTGTTATAAAACCGGCGATTAAACCCGCCCAAGCTGGATCTCTTAAATAATCTTCAAACTCCATTTACTTATACATGATGTTTTTTTGACGAGTTTCGGCAGCATCCGGGAAAAAAACGTCATCTTCATCCTGTGTACGTTGTATTGGTTTTTGCATTTGCGGTGATGTATTTATAGTTTTAAATTCGTTATTCATAAAAGAATTATTAGTTTGTTGTTCCTCCATTGACTGTCCCCCCATTGGTTGTTCCCCCATTGATTGCTCTTCACCCATTGGTTGCTCTTCACCCATTTGTTGCTCTTCACCCATTGGTTGCTCTTCACCCATTGGTTGCTCTTCACCACTAAATGGGTCATTACTCGTCTCTTCCATACCATTATCTTCAATGATATCTGGATCTTCAGAATCACCAACTTCCGCCTCACCCAAATCGAGGTCTTGTCCTTCTTGTTGTTGCGACATGTAAGTTTGTAATATTTGCTGAACTGGTATAAGTTCCTTCACGGAATTCTCGATACATATAGAAAACCTTTCAAATAATTTATCATTTCGTGTGTGTTCATTTTGAGAATCGTGGTATATATAAGGATCGTTGTATAGGGATTCCGCAACTTTATTATGACACATTTGAATAAAAACTTCATTCGTTGGAAGTTTAAGGGAAATCTTTTTATTATCTTTACTCAATCGAACAGCTGATAAAATTTTAACGCAACTCACGAATACAGCCGCTAATAAATCATTGAACCATGCGCATCTGTTAGCAATATTATCACTGTGTTGTTTGGACATGGCATCACTCCAATTTGGAACTTCTTTTAATAATTTCTGATACATTACGAGAACTTTTCTTCCCTTTGATAATTTATAAGCCTCTTCATACATTTCTTCAAACGTCTCTATCATAACCGGACACATCAATATACAAAGCTGTCCGAGGTATTCGCGTTTTGCTTCTACTAATATATTAAGGTTGTCCATTTATGATAAAGTGGGTTTTTTTATGAGACATTATTATCGCGCCCCCCTGTATTTATTTGCTGTCTTTTTCAAGTTAACAAGTGTTGGGAAATCTTCAAAATCTTCTTCTGGTTTTTCTTCTTTTTGTTTATTCTTTTTCTTCGGTCTCCATGATATACATATTTCAAATTCACCGACATACTGGACGTAAAAACCACCTAATTGAAACTGTCTTACTATATATTGCGTAGCCTTTGTCCTGTCGAAATGTGGATAACCCATTACAAATGATGGTATTTGCACAAACACATATTTATGACCCAATTCAACAGATTGGCGTATTTTTTTTGATATTTGTTCGTGTAATTTTATGTACGTATCTTTTCTTAATTTTTTACGTTTTTCAGCTATACGAGATATCTCATCAATACTGATCATTACAATATGATTTTAAATATTTTATTAAAATATTACTCAATTTAAAATATAGCCCCTGACCATTAAATTAAATATAAACTATGTTTATTTTTTTACCGCTAATTATCTTATGTACCCCCTTACGGTCACTTTAAGGCCTTTTTAAAAAAAATTTCAAGTTGGTTTTGTCATGGGAGATACTTTTTTGTTGAAAGTGAGTTCATACATGAGAGAAATTAGATAAAAAAACATACTGAGAAGTGACCTTAAAGGGGTACATAAAATAAAAATAGCCGTTTATGGATAAAATATATCTAAACCATATTTATTTTTTTACCGCTAATTATCTTATGTACCCCCTTACGGTCACTTTAAGGCCCATTTTTCGAGAAATTTCAAACTGGATTTTTCTAAAAAAAATAGAAAATATTTTATGTACCCCCTTACGGTCACTTTAAGGCCCGTTTTTCGAGAAATTTCAAACTGGGGTTTTTCAAAAAAAAATAGTCATAAAAAAACAGGTATGTTTTTATGATTATTAGTGTATACAATATATTTTTTATTCACTTGGTTTGGTAACGATTTTATCTTTATTACCATACATTGATTGTGAATCTAATATTTCTTTTTCGACGAGTAAATTACTATTATTTTTCAAATATTCTATTTCACCTTGTCTGACGAGTGAATAATCTATAAATTCACTGTGTGGTATATTCGAAGTAAATATACTTTCATTATTCGGTTTTTTTATATTCAAAGGTTGACTTCTTAATGTTAATACAGCAACTTTTGGTTTATCACCGACATATTTTTGTTTATTGGTTTGAATTTGTGTATATTTTTTTATATCACGTGTAAGACGATTTTGTTCTATTTCGTTTAACGAGTCACGTTTTTCTATACGACTGTCTATACTTTGTTTGAGTTCCTTTTCTGTATCTTTGGCGATTTCATCGAGATTTGTAGTTTCATACCTTGGACCTGTATTAATTACACGAATTACAGATGATACTATGAAACCAAAATCGTACCCACTATTACCGTATTTTACGACCATAAACATTGCCTTACATATTTTACTACCTATTTGTGGAATAGCTTTTGTTTCAGGGAGTTTAATATCGCCGTCTTTTTTAATTTCAGGAGCAACAGCTTCGTACATATCAGCGGAAATAGTTTCAATTATATATGTACAAAGACCAGTTCGTTTAGAAACTTCCTCGTTTGTACGTAAAACCATTTCCTGCATGAGATCTTTTGTAATATCTACATCTTCCATCTTTTTGTACATTGACATGTCTATATCTTCATCATTTATATCAGCCGATGGAGAGTTACTAAACTTCTCTACCCTGACCATCGATAATATAACGCATAATATCAATACAATTAAAACAACTTTGTTCATATTAATATTAATTTTTATTTTAATTGTGGTTTAATGGCGTAATTATTTTACTATATTATTTCAAAATGTCTCTCTTGATATATAGTCCACAGTGTAATCATAGTTTAGATATTATTAATTATATTCAAAAACATGAAAATCTTAAAAAAATTGTTTCGTATCATAATATTAATAAACTGGGGGTACCACCACAATTTAAAAGCAAAATAAGTAGAGTACCAACAATGTTAACAAAGAATGGAAAATTTCTTGTTGGTAACGAAATAAAAAATTGGCTCGAATCGTTATTACCTGTTAAGGAACTCGACATGGTTGGGTTTGGATCGTGTTCAATGACGACGTTAGATGGTGAAGGAACCGATGAAATGTTTGGTATAGATGATTATGGTACATCTTTACAACCACCTATGACTGCAGAATTAGAAGAAAAAATAAACAGAAGTGTAAACGATGCGTATAATTCACAGAGTAAACAGGATTAAAGAATTAATTAGATTTCATAGAAATGAAGTTAGTTACAGTACAGGCTACTGCAATAAAATCAACTTTTGAAGTCTTAAAGGACATACTTAACGATGTTAATATATACTTTAAACCGGATGGTATGTATATAGTAACATTGGACACAGCAAGAACAACTCTTGTTGATATGTATTTATCGGGTGATAATTTTGAAAAATATAATTGTGATAGTGAAATTATAGCTGGTGTGAATGTATCTAATACATTTAAATTATTAAAATCTATATCAAATAACGACGTTCTTACAATATCTATAAATTCGAAAGAGTTTATGGATATAGAGATATACAGTGAAGTAAAAAAAACGTCTACTAAATTTTCACTAAAACTTCTAGATATTAATGAAAATCAAATAGAAGTTCCTGAAATAAACATGACCACGATAACTCCCATGTTATCTTCAGATTTTCAAAGAATATGTAGAGATATGTATAACATAGGCAATGATATAGAAATATCGAGGTATGATAAAAATTTAAGATTACACTGTGCGGGTGATTTTGCAGATCAAGAAACTATAATTGAATGTACGGAAGAGAGTCAAAATATAACCGGTATTTATTCACTTCGGTACATGAACATATTTACTAAAGCGACGAGTATGTGTGCAAATGTACAAATAATGCAAGAAGAGAAAAACAGGTTTCTTATACTCAAATATAATGTTGCCAATTTAGGTGAACTAAAATTTTATCTCGCAACTAAGGTATCCGAAGATCAATAATACACCCGTTTTCCGTATTTATCTTTTTAATCATACCTAATGCACTCTTCAATTTGATATTTGGATAATCAAGTTTAAGAGTTTCATCGTCGTAATATAACATGTCACGTATTTTTGTAGTTTTGTCACCGTAAAAATCTCCTCTTGGACCAGCGTATCTTTTTATTTTGTTTAATACATCCTTTACAGGTTTATCATCGGAATCTAAAAGTTGTGCGCTTACAATTGGCATGTTAAATACTATTCCATTTGTTTGTTTTGGAGGCCATTCATGATTTAAATCGTTCGTTAAAAATTTATACATTTTATCGTTATACCAATATTTTATACGTAAAATTACTTTAGTAACATTATTTGGTACATTTATATTTTTATAATCTATATTGGTTAAATTCTTATAAAACATTTCTGTATTACCATCCCACTCGTCTATACACTCATCTTCCCAAAATCCATCTAGTTCCTCTGGTATAATGTTATTATCTATCTTATATTCTAACGATTGATCTATAATAAGGTAATCTGGTTTTGATGTTATAAATTTTATACAATCGTATACCCAAATTATAACATTAGTTAAAAGATTGATAATCATTATATTTAGTTATTATATGGAAGGTAATTTTTTAAGCCGATATAACAACAAGATTACAACGTGGAAAAAAAAGATAGAAGATGATCCTGGTAATAAATCCATCTACGAAACTGAAATGTCTGATTATATAATGAAATGTTTACCTTATATGAATCAGTATGTAGATGATAATAAAAAGGAAGTATCTACAGATAACATTTTCAATTGTAAAGAAACGTCTGGGTTACAGAGAAAGGATATATTCAATGATTACCTCGCTGAAGTTGAAAACATGAATGTGGATAGACCTGTTATGAAAAAAGCGGAAACGTGTCCTGAATGTCATGAGAGTCGCGTGTACCATTTTACTGATACGAGTGATCTTGTTTGTGAAAATTGCGGATTGATAATAGCGTGTTTAATTAGTGAAGAGTTAACGTATAGAGAAGAACAGGAAACGTCTGAGAAAATTATAAATTATTCGTATAAACGAGAAAATCATTTTAACGAATGGTTATCACAGTTTCAGGCACAAGAAACCACTAACATACCAACCGAAGTTATAGAACAGTTACAAAACGAACTAAAGAAAATAAAAATTAAATCACTCGATGAAGTTACACACGCACGAGTTAGAAGTCTCTTAAAAAAACTAAAACTTAATAAGTACTACGAACACGTACCGTATATTACAAATATACTCAGTGGTATATCACCTCCTAAAATGCCACAAGAACTCGAAGAACGGTTACGTATAATGTTCAAGGATATACAAAAACCGTTCGATGATAATTGTCCGAGTGAACGTAAAAACTTTTTAAGTTACTCGTACGTCCTCTATAAATTTTGCGAACTTTTGAGTGAAGATAAGTACCTAAAGTATTTCCCACTTCTAAAGTCTAAGGAAAAGTTGTATCAACAGGATCTTATATGGAATAAGATATGTAACGATCTCCAATGGGAGTATATAGCGACCATATAAAAAAATATCAGGGTATATTAAATGACTTTTACTAAACGTAATCAAACGTCTAAAAATTTACAAAAGAATACGAATGAAATATTAAACACGAACGAGATGGTTAATAATTATAGACCAGGTTCGCCTATACAAAAACAAAAAACCGATTCGAACCGTGGAAATCCACTCAGACAAGGTGTTAATTTTAATAGTTTAAGTAACATGTTAAAACATTTCGCGGTTCTCAAACACGGTTCACCAACTAAACAAAGTAAGAGAAAAGCTGTAAATAATGCCGGAAAAAAAGCATTAAAGCAAAGAAAAAAATAAACGCGTATAATAAATGGGTTCGAATTCGAATGCTATTGAGAATAGAGAAGCTAGACGTCAACAGGCTATCAAAAATAATGATAGACCACGTATACCAAAACGTGGTCGTAAAAAACCAGCTAACTCGTCAGAATTTGCGAAACAATTATTAGAACAACCAAAGCCTAAGAAAAGTATCTTACCTACACCAGAAGAGGTAAGAAATCATTTAAAAAGTAATAATTAAAGAAACGCGTTTTAGAATAGATAATGAACGACCCGTATTACAATTTCTGTTTAGAAGAAATCAAGTTCTACACAGAAAAGATAAACGAAATTATAAACGAAGGACTTAAGGATCCTAAGTCGTATTACGAAGAATCCAAAAGTGAATGGAAAAAGATATACCAAATGATTCCAGTTATGTACATGATGAATCAGATAGAAAATGAAAAAAAATAAGTAGTTACTATAAATGTCAGCTGCATTACTTGCTACAGTCGCATTATGTTTATGTTCGAGTTCAGCAACAGGTGCCGGTTCATTCTTTGGTGGTTTTATACCAGGTACATCTCATTTTGTGATGAAAAAATTAAAAAAATTAATAGAAAACGTTATAACTGGTGATGCCAAATCAGTAGATTGTGCGAATTTATATAAATATTTGAAAGAAACTAAAGGAACGAGTGCTGCGGAATATATCAGTCAATCATTATCAGAAAAGGAAAAACATATAGTAGATAGAGTATATGATCTTGGTAGGAAGAGTGGTTCAGAACCAGAAAAAATATGCGATGCGTCTATAATGGATTCAATACAGAAAGCGATTACAAAAATTGAAAATAAGGATACATCTGTATGTG
>Ga0208407_1001027_pt1 | contig 13008 bp, 12 predicted proteins | sample ETNtaG_9_FD_185775 | JGI IMG/M metagenome (GOLD analysis project Ga0208407, IMG submission 185775) | Marine microbial and viral communities from oxygen minimum zone, Eastern Pacific Ocean - ETNP201406SV69 (SPAdes) (version 2) | ecosystem: Environmental > Aquatic > Marine > Oceanic ...
AACTACAACAAAAATGACGTATTTTATAACAGCGTTGAATTAGAGTGGTTTGGAAAAAAACAATCAACAATCTCACCTTTTTTAAATTTTGACTTACCTGCTGGTAATAATGCCCAAATATTTAATTTTACAAATGATTTTATTCTAAACGACTCTTGTCCTTTGAGAATTTCAACTTCTATTTTTCCATTTTTAGTTGTGTTCAATTTACTTTTAGCAAACCTTACAAATTTTTTCTTTTTAATAAATTCATTTTTTAAGATAGCTTTAATTGGTTTTTCCTTACTAAGGCCTAATATATTTTCAATATAAGGATATACAAAAAATCTAAAGCAAGCAGCTGATGATATTGGATTACCTGGTAATCCAAAAATTGCTTTTTGTTTACCTTTAATTTTTGCGAATAAAATTGGCTTTCCAGGTCTTATTGCAACACTTTTAAAATAATTAGATAATTTAAAAGATTTTATAACACTTGGTACAAAGTCAAATTTTCCAGCTGAAACTGCTCCTGAAGTGATAAGAATATCTGTATTAGATTTTAACATCTTGATTATTTTAGTTTTAAAAATTTTTTCATGATTATCTTTTAAAATTCCACCATTTCTAAAATTAAATAGAAAATTTTGATCTAAATTTTTGATATAATGACTGTTAGAATTCCTAACTTTCCAATCAGGAATATTATCTTGATTAGATATTTCATTTCCAGTTGAAAAAAATAAAATATTTATTTTTTTCTTAACATTCATTTTTTTAATACCCAATGTTTTAAAAGCTAATATATGATTAGGCTGAATGATTGTATTTTTTTTAATTACTAATTCATTTTTTTTATAATCAGAACCTTTAAATCTCACATGATTATGTTTCTTTATTTTTTGATTAACTAAAATATATTTTCGATTATTTCTACTTGGGAAAAAGATAATTTGTTCTATTGGAATAATAGTATCAAATCCTTTTGGAATTATACCTCCAGTCATAATTTCTACAGCATCAAATTTCTGAATTCTTTTTTTAAAAGGTTTCACTCCTGCGGCAATGGATCCAATAATTTTGAATTGTTGATTAGAATTTTTTTTAATATTTTTTGTATCTTTAGAATTAATTGCGAAACCATCAAATGCAGCATTGTCTCCTGCTGGATAATTAATACCAGAATAAATATTAGCTGAAACAACTCTATTTAATGAATTTTCACTTTTAATTTTTTCATCTTTAATCTTTATGACCCCTTTTTTTAAAATCTGTTTTGAATTTTGATAATTAATCATTTAATAAATTTATTTTAGCTTTTTCTAAATCTTTCTTAGTGTTAATATTAAAAAATGGATCTTTTTTACCAAACTCCATTTTAATAATATTAACTCCTACACTATTAGCCCAATCTTCCACTTTTCTATATCCTTTTTCTAAATCTTCCTCTAATTTATCCATTAAATCAATAGACCATAAACCAAATATATTATGTCTTGTGTTATTTGATTTAATAAAAAAAAGCTTACTCTCTTGTGGTTTAATTTTATCAAAAAAATATTTTAATATTTGATTTTTAAAAAATGGAGTGTCAGTTGGAAAAGTTGAAATCCATTGATAATCTCTATTATTATCTTTAATCCATTTCATGGCTGTTAAAACGCCACCAAGAGGTCCTAAATCTTTTTTAAAATCTTTAATTACTATAATCTTCTCTGATTTTCGAAATTCTATAGGGTTATTAGAAATAATTAATAGTTCTTTAAATTCATCAATTATTTCAGAAAGAACATAATCTATTAATAATTTATCACCCAATTTTACTTGGGATTTATCTTCACCAAATCTTTGAGACTTTCCTCCTGCTAGAACTGTGCCTAAAATCTTGCTATGATCCATTTTCAAAATATAAAACATTAAAGCTTTAATAAAAGAAATATAATGGATCTTAGAATTTTAGAAATTGCCTCTCATACAGAGAACAACAAAGTTCTTAAGAATTTCACTCATCAATCAAAAAATAAAAACCCTTTATGTGGAGATGAAATGGAAATAAGTTTAATTGTTAAGGATAATGTAGTAAAAGATATGGGTTATCAATGTAAATCATGCATTTATTGCCAAGCATCAGTCAGTTTACTTTCAAGAAAAATAAAAGATAAAAAGATAGAAGAAATTAAGTCTTTTGTAACATCAGGTGAAAATTTATTTGAAAATGTTAAGGATACTTTAGAAAAACATTGGAGAGATTTTAAAGAAATTTTAGATAAAAAAAATATAGCGAGAAAAGAATGTTTGCTGCTTCCTTTAAGAACTGTTTTAAAGGCTTTAAAAATTTAATGATTAAAATTACTAAACCGCTATTGCAAAAAGCTTTGATTGCAGGTTTTTTTTCAACTTTTACAATTGGTGTATTAACTGTTCTAACTTATAAAAGTACATTGGGCTATTTTCTAGCAGGATCATTTGGCTCTTCTATGGTTTTATTATTTGGTTTCCCAGAAAGTCCTTTTGCTCAACCAAAAAATGTTTTCTTTGGTCATCTGTTAACTGCTTTTGTTGGAGTAATTTTTGTAAACTATATTCCTTTACCAATTTATATTAATATTGCTCTTGCTGTTGGTGCAGGAATTTTTTTTATGATTTTATTAAATGTAGTTCATCCTCCTGCAGGTGGAAATCCTATCATGGTCATTATTGGAAGTGTTTCATATGAATACCTGATTAGTCCAATAATTCTTGGATGTATTATAATTTTATTACTAGCTATTTTAATTAATAAATTTCTTCTTAAAAAAAATTATCCTTTAAAATAATTTATGAACTCTAAATATAAAATTTTAAAATATAATTCTAATAAATTTAAAAATTTTGAAGATTTGATTTCTATTGAAGAACCTTTAGAAATTTCTTTAAAATTTAAAGAAAAAAATAAATGGGTTACAAAAATCTTATCAATAACTATGAGAACTCCTGGTGATGATGAAAACTTAGTTAGAGGTTTTTTATTTAACGAACAAATAGTGAAAAATATTAAAGATATCGATAATATAGAAAGTTTTGGCAAGAAAGTTGGTCAATACAATATTCAAAATAAAATCTTAGCAACTTTAAATAATTCTGAAAATATTAATATTATAAATATAAAAAGAGATTTTATGACTAATTCTTCTTGTGGTGTTTGTGGTAAATCATCATTAGATGCTTTAGAAATTATTAAAAAAACAAAAACAAATTCAAACCAACCAAAAATATCTAAAGAAATTATTATTAAATCACCTTCAATACTAAGAGAAAACCAGTCTGAGTTTAGCAAAACTGGAGGTATTCACGCAAGTGGTCTTTTTAAAAGTAATGGTGATTTGATATCTGTTAAAGAGGATGTGGGTCGTCACAATGCTTTAGATAAACTCATTGGCAGTACTTTAATTGATAATCAAATTGATCCCTTAACACAATTTATAACATGTTCTGGCAGACTTAATTTTGAATTAGTTCAAAAGGTTTTAATGACTGATGTAGGCATAATGATCGGTGTTGGTGCGCCAACTAGCCTAGCTATTGACCTAGCGAATAAGTTTGACATGACCCTTATAGGTTTCGTAAAGAGGGAAAGTTTTAATATTTACACAAATAACAAAAAAGTTATTGTAAGCTAATTAAATAAAAGGGTAATAGTGTCAAAAAATATAAGTAATTTGTCAGGTAGAATAGGCCTAAAAGAGAATCTATTTAAACAGATATCTGAGAATACTTTAAGTGACTCACCAAAAGATATTAATGATATTGCAAGAGAGCATAATTTAGGTGTTTCAACACTTCATGGTGCTGAAAGTTTTTATGAATTTTTAAGACCCTCACACAGAGAAAAGAAAGCTTTTGTTTGTAATGGAAGCGCTTGTATGTGTGCTGGCACTCAAGAAAAATTAAAAGATACTCTTAAAGAAAAATTAGGTGATGATAAAGTTGGAGAAATGTTTTGCCTTGGACATTGCTATGAAAATAATGCTTTCCATTATGATGGTGAAAATTACGCTGGTAAAGATATTGAAAAAATTGACCAAATTTTAAAAGGTGAAGAGATTATTCAAGATAAATTTTTTTCTAAAAGTCATGCAACTACTAGTTTTTTAATGGATGACAAACTTTCGTCTTCTAAACAATTCAAAGATCAATTAAATAAATTTTTAAAAACTGATAAACAAGAAATTATTAAATCACTACTAGACTCTAATCTAACAGGTAGAGGTGGTGCAGGATTTCCCACAGGAATGAAATGGGATTTTTGCAGCAAGGCAAAAGGTGATAAAAAATATGTTATTTGTAATGCTGACGAAGGTGACTCAGGTGCATTCTCAGATAGATATTTATTAGAAGACCAGCCTTTAAAAGTTATCTTTGGTATGGTTCTTTGTGGAATGGTTATTGGAAGTGATGAAGGTGTTTTATATATTAGAGGTGAATATCCAAAATCTATTGAAGCAATTAACGGTAGTATTAATGAACTTAAAAAATTAAATTTATTAGGTGATAATATTCTAGGTTCTGATTTTTCTTTTGATTTAGGTATTTGTATTGGTCAAGGTGCTTACATTTGTGGAGAAGAAACTGCTTTGATTGCATCTATAGAAGGAAGACGTGCAGAAGTAGATGTTAGACCTCCATTTCCTGTAACAGAAGGTCTATATAAAAAACCAACTGTTGTAAATAATGTTGAGTCTTTAGCTGCTGCAACTGGTATATTAATTAACGGCTCTGAAAAATTTTCAGCGATAGGAAATAAAAAATCTGCAGGAACAAAACTTGTTTGTCTTGATAGTTTTTTTAATAATCCTGGTGTTTATGAAATTGATATGGGAACAGCAATGAGTAAAATATTTAATGAAATTGGTGGTGGATATAAAGAAACAGTTAAAGCTTTTCAGATTGGTGGTCCTTTAGGTGGCGTTGTTCCTTTAAGTGAAATTGAAAATTTAAATTTAGACTTTCAAGAATTTACAGAAAAAGGTTTTATGTTGGGGCATGCAAGTGTTGTTAGTATTCCAAAAGATTTTTCAATGACAGAATACATTCATCATTTATTTGAATTCTCAGCAGAGGAATCATGCGGCAAATGTTTTCCGGGAAGACTTGGCTCATACAGGGGTAAGGAAATGTTTAATCAAGCGAAGAAAGGAGATGCCAAAATACCCCTTAAATTACTTAACGAATTGCTAGTTACAATGCAAAAAGGTTGTTTATGTGCTCTTTGTGGAGCCATCCCCACTCCAATAATGAACATTCTTAAGTACTTTGGAGACGAAATGAAAAATGATATAATAAAAGATAATTAATGAGTTCTGAAAAAAGAAAAATAGCTTATATCGATGGCAAACCATATGAAATTGGTGCTAATCACACATCTATACTAAAATTTGTTAAAAGCTATGTTGGAGAAAAAAAAGTTCCAACTCTTTGTGATGATCCAAATTTAGCTCCTTATGGTGCTTGTCGAGTTTGTTCAGTTGAAGTTGCTTTAAAAAAAGATGGACCAACAAGAATGGTTGCTTCTTGTCATACTCCAGTTGCTGAAAACCAACATATCTTTACATCTAACGAAGCAATAACAAGTCTGAGAAAAAATATCGTTGAGTTAGTTTTAACAGATCACCCTATGGAATGCGATAGTTGTGAAGTAAATAATAATTGTGAACTTCAAACAGTTGCTAATGACTTAGGTATTTCGGATCATAGATATAACAGTCCAAAACAACACAAAGGAATTCCAAGAGACACTTCTCATGATTACATGAGAATGAACTTAGATAATTGTATTAATTGTGGAAGATGCGTTAGAGCATGTGATGAAATACAAGGATCATTTGTTTTAACAATGAGTGGAAGAGGATTTGAATCAAAAATCACAACGGATAATGACATGATGTTTGGAGACTCTTCATGTGTTTCATGTGGTGCTTGTGCACATACTTGCCCAACTGATGCTATCTCTGATGTATTTCAATCTAAATCTGCAGCTGTAGATAAAAAAGTTAGAACCACTTGCTCTTATTGCGGTGTTGGATGTAACTTAGAAGCGTCAATTAAAGACGATAAAGTTGTGGCAATTGACACACCAAAAGAAACTGAAGTTAATGCAGGGCACACTTGCATTAAAGGTAGATATGCATTTAGTTTTTATGATCACCCAGATAGATTAAAAACACCATTGATTAAAAGAAATGGTAAATTTGAAGAAGCCTCATGGGATGAAGCATATGATTTTATTAAAAAAGAAATGAATAGAATTGTAAAAGATAATGGACCAGATGCATTTGCTGGAATTTCATCCGCTAGATGTACTAATGAAGAAAATTATATATTTCAAAAGATGATTAGAGCAGCTGTTGGAACTAACAGTGTTGATTGTTGTGCACGTATTTGTCACTCGCCTACAGCATGGGGAATGCAGCAAACATTTGGAACTGGTGCTGCAACAAATTCTACTGAAGATATTTATCATGCAGACTGTTTTATAGTTATTGGAGCAAATCCAACTAATGCACACCCAGTAACTGGCGCAAAAATAAAACAACAAGTAATGAAGGGCAAAAAATTAATTGTTCTTGATCCTGTAACTACCGAATTAGCTAAACTTGCAGACTATCATATTAAATTAAGACCAGGGACTAACGTTGCTGTACTAAATATGATGTTACATTTTATTATTAAATCAAAACTATATAATGCAGATTTTGTTAGAGACAGAACTGAAGGATTTGATAACTTTCTTAAGGAGATTGAGAGACAAGACGTAGATCATTTAGCAAAAGTTGCTGGTGTAGATAAACAAATGGTTAAAGAAGCAGCCATAGCCTATGCAACAGCAAAAAATTCAATGGAATTTCACGGATTAGGAGTTACAGAACAAGAACAAGGATCTAAAACAGTCATGCTGATAGCAGACCTTGCTATGATTACAGGAAATATTGGAAGAAAAGGAGTTGGTGTAAATCCACTTAGAGGACAGAATAATGTTCAAGGAGCAGCTGATATGGGTTGTCAACCACATCAGGGAGCTGGCTACTTTGAGGTTGCTGATGAAAAAAATCAAAAATTTTATACAGAGAAATATGGTGTAACACATCCAACAAAACCAGGTTTAAAAATTCCACAAATGTTTGAGGCAGCAATTGATAAAGAATTAAAAGGTCTATGGATTATTGGTGAGGATATAGTTCAAACTGATCCTAACAGTGCACATGTTATTGAAGCAATGAACTCATTAGAACTATTAGTTGTGCAAGAAATATTTATGAGTGAAACGGCAAAACTTGCAACTGTTGTATTGCCTGGAACAACATTCTTAGAAAAAGATGGAACTTTCACAAATACAGAAAGAAGAATTCAAAGAGTAAACAGAGCTGTTCCACCTTTACCAGGAACAAAACCAGATGGGGTTATTGTAACTGATATGATGCAAAAATTAGGTTTTGATCAACCTACATATGATGCTGATCAAGTTCTATCTGAAATTGCTGATGTGGTGCCATTCTTTAAAGGCGTTACAAGAAAAAGACTTGGGAAATTAGGATTACAATGGCCTGTTCAAGAAGATGGAACTGATACTCAAATACTTCACACAGAAACATTTAAAATAGGTAAAGGACAACTTAAAAATTTTGATTGGAAAGAGTCTACAGAAATTGAAACTAATAAAAAAGATTATCCATTAATCTTAACTACTAGTCGGGTTCTACAACATTACAATGCAGCGACGATGACTAGACGAACAAGTAATATCAATATTGTTAAAGAAGATGTCTTATTGGTTCATCCAAAAGATGCTGTTGAAAGAGATTTAAATACAGGTGATATTGGAAGATTATATTCAGGTCGAGGAGAAGTTGCATTGAAAGTAGAAGTTACAGATAAGGTTAAACAAGGAATTGTGTTTACAACTTTCCACTTTCCAGAACATATGGTCAATATGGTTACAGGTCATGGAAAAGATGAAGAAACAATGTGTGCAGAATATAAAGTTTCCTCAGTAGAGGTTCAAAAAATTTCTAACCAGTTTAAAACAAAAGTTAAACCAAAAGAAAATCAAGCTGAAGTTAATTAGTTAAAATGACCATTGGTTGGCATTTTGATAATACTTATTCAAAGTTATCAAATACATTTAAAGAAGAGATAAAACCTAACCCAGTTCGTAACCCGGAACTAGTTATCCTGAATGATCATTTAGCTAAAGATTTAAATTTAGATTTTTCAAATGTTTCTAAAAAAGATCTATCTGAAATATTTTCTGGAAATAAAATACCAAAAGAAATTACAACTATTGCACAAGCTTATGCTGGCCATCAATTTGGTCACTTTACAATGCTTGGAGATGGAAGAGCTGTTCTTTTAGGTGAACACATAGCAAGTAATAAAAAGCGTTTTGATGTTCAATTCAAAGGCTCTGGACGAACATCGTTTTCAAGAACTGGAGATGGTCGTGCTGTATTAGGCCCTATGTTAAGAGAATATATAATTAGTGAAGCAATACATGCGTTAAAAATTCCAACTACCCGAAGTCTTGCTGTAGTGAAAACTGGTGAGAAAGTTGTAAGAGAAAATTTATTACCAGGAGCAATTTTAACAAGAGTAGCATCAAGTCATATTCGTGTTGGTACTTTTCAATACATTGCTGCAAAACAAAATTTAGATGATTTAAATATTTTGGTTGATTACACAATAAACAGACATTACCCAGAAATTAAATCATCCAATAATAAAGCTTTAGATTTGCTTAACCTTGTAATGGAAAGACAATGTAAATTAGTAGTTGATTGGATGTGTGTTGGTTTTATTCATGGAGTAATGAACACAGATAATATGGCGATCTCAGGTGAGACAATTGATTATGGTCCTTGTGCATTTATAAATCAATATGATCCTAAAACAGTTTTTAGCTCTATTGATAAATTTGGAAGATATTCATTTTCTAATCAGCCTCCAATTACTAAATGGAATTTAGCAAGATTTGCTGAATGTCTAATCCCACTAATCCATAAAGATGAAGATGCTGCTATTAAATTAGCAACTGAGACTATTGATAACTTTCAAAATATATATGAAGAAAAATGGCTAAATATGATGAGAGATAAACTTGGTTTATATGGAAATAATAAAAATGACAAAAAACTAATTAATGATTTGTTAAATTGGATGGAAAAAAATAAAGCAGATTATACAAATACATTTTGTTATTTAATGAATATTAAGATTAATGACCAAATTTACAAAGATGAATATTTTATTAAATGGTGTAATGAATGGCAAAAAAGAATTTCTGAAAATAATAATTCAAAAGAAAAATCTCTTAAACTTATGAATAATTCTAACCCAGTTATTATACCAAGAAATCATAAAGTCGAAGAGGCCTTAACAGCAGCTAATGAGAATAATTTTGAGGTAATGAATAAGTTGCTATCAAAATTGACTAAACCCTATGATAAACAGGTTAATATACAAGATTATCAACTACCTTCAAATGATAAAGATTATCAAACTTTTTGTGGAACTTAATTTATAAAACGTAAGGTTCTGGTCTTGCACTATTTCCAAGAACTCTTTCTACTGCAAAATCACTAATATCAATTGTTTGATAAGATCCTGTTGTTATCAATTCGGTCAAAGCTCTTCCAATACCAGGAGCTTGCATTAAACCTCTGCCTGTAAATCCAGAAGCCATATAGACATTTTCAAATTTTGGATGTTTGCCTACTACCGCATTGTTATCTAACTTGTTACAATCATAATAACCTGCCCATCCACCAGTTAGTTTTAACTCTTCAAATACAGGTATTCTTTGAGCTAATGCCGGCCATACCAATTCTTCAAAATCATTCCAAGCAGGCTCTAAATCTGTTGCATCAAAAACTGAATTAGGTGATCCCGCTAGATACTCTCCACCTTCTGGTCTCCAATATACTCCTGTTGTTAAATCACCAATTAAAGGCATTTCTTTTATATATTTTGGACATTTAACTCTAAAAACAGTGTGTTTTTGAGGAACTACTGGTATATCTTCTAACAATTCTTTAGTCCAGCATCCCGCAGCTGATACTATTGTCTTAGCTTTAATTTCTGAAATACTTTTCACATCTCCTTTAACAAATTCAGCACCTAATTCGATTGCCTTACTTTTTAATGCACTATGAAACATAAATGGATCAATCCATCCTTCACTTTGGTTGTCAGTATAAGTTGCTGTTTCAATTCCATTACTACTTATATATGGAAATATTTTTGATAATTCTGAACCTTTAATATTTTTTGTTCCAGCTTCACATGCTTTATGATTTTCTAGCGCTTTATATTGTTCATCTGCATGTTCAGGGCCAAACATTAATAAATAACCGTTGGTTACCATACTTGCAGTTGGATTGGGATTCTTTTCAGTTTTTAAAAGATCTGGAATTTGATAAATAAATTCTCTTGCAAATTTACCAAGTAAAATATTTTCTTTTTGAAAAAATTGTCTTCTAAAACCACCTAAAGATAAAGGAAATGAAGCTGTTTTATAAGTTGGATCTCTTTCTATTACTTTTACTTTTCTGCCTTCTTTAGATAAAAAATAAGCACTTGCAGCTCCTATAATACCGCCACCTATTATTACAACGTCATCCATATTTAGTTTAATATAAGTAAGTTAAAATTTAAAATTAAAGCGAAAGTACACCACGCTACATAGGGTACCATCAAATAAGAACATAACAAATTGACGCGTTTAAATCTAATAATAAGAATAATGATTAAGATAATTAGTATTATCAACACAATTAAAGCTAATAGCATGTTGTGAAATACAAAAAAAACTATACTCCAAGTTGTATTAAAAACCAGATGAATAAAATAAATATAAATAGTGTTCATGTCTCTATTTTTATTATTCCAGAAAATCCATACTGCAATTGTCATCATCAAATATAGTGTTGTCCAGACAGGAGCAAATATCCAATCTGGAGGATTAAATACTGGTTTATTTAACAATGAATACCATGGTTCCTTAAAACTTATAGTAGCCAAACCTCCAACTAAAGATGCAGAATATGTAATCAAACTAAAAAATATGAATGATATGAATTTGTTTTTTAACACTTTTCTATTATACAATAAATTGTGGAAGAAAAAAAAGTTATTTGGATAACAGGTGCAAGCAGTGGAATAGGTAAAGCTGTAGCAATTAAATTTGCAGAAAATGGATGGATAGTTGCTGCGTCTGCAAGACGAGAAAATTTACTAAATAAGCTTAAAGAAATTAATGAAAATATCTACCCCTTCCCTTTAGATGTTACCGATATTGATAAATGTAAATTAGTGGCAACAAATATAATTAATAAATTTAAAAATATTGATATTTGTTTATTTGGTACTGGAATGCATGATCCAAAATCAGAAAAAAAATTTAATTTAGACAAAATAAGAGAAATTATGGAAGTAAATTATTTTGGAACAATGAATTCTATAAATTCTATCTATGATTATTTTTCTCAAAAAAAAAATGGTCAAATATCTATAATTTCTTCAGTGGCTGGTTATCGCGGTCTACCTGCTGCTGGTGCATATTGTGCTTCTAAAGCTGCACTTACTAGCTTTGCAGAAAGTTTAAATTTTAATATGCAAATGAAAAATGTGCGTGTTTCACTTGTCAGTCCTGGTTTTATTAAAACCCCTATGACAGATCAAAATGATTTTCCAATGCCAATGATTAAATCGCCAGAATTTGCAGCAAATGAAATATATAAAGGCTTAACTGTGAAAAAAGGTTTTGAAATACATTTTCCAAAAGTTTTTACATATTTTTTGAAATTTTTACAAATATTGCCGAGTGGTATTTATTTTAAATTAGTTTCCAAGGGTATGAAAAAAATAGATTACTAATCTTTTATAAAAACTACTGTTAACTCTGCTACTTTAAATCCAAATTTTGTCAAAGTGGCTCTATTTATTGCAACTCTGTCATTTTGTTTAAAAATCCAATCATCAAAAGTGATTTTCATTTCTTTACCTTTGACAGGAATTAAAAGAACATACTCAAATTTAAACGCAGGTCCATAAGAGTATCCTTTTGCTTTACCGACTACATCACCCGCAGTACCTTCGTAATAATTTTCATCAATTTTGTTTATAGTCCATTCTCTATTTTGCACTTCTCCATCATCCCAATTAAATTTTTCTTTTAAAATTAATTGTTTACCATCCCAAGTTCCATCTAAGTCTGCGGAAAACTGTCTTGTTACTTTACCAAATCTATTTTGAAGCACTCCCCAAGCTTTAACATTTCCTGTTAAATACTCTTCAATTATTAATCTCGGTTCTTTATTTTTAAAATCTTCTGGTTTCATAGCGTTATTATTTGAACAACTTGTAATTAAGAATAATAAAATTATCAATGAAATTGATCTAATAATTTTTAAATAACTCATTGGTATCTCCTCTATGTATTATTTATTCTGAAGTGAAAATTGAATTAAATCAATATTTTTTGATTTAAAACCAGCCTCACAATAAGAAAGATAAAATTCCCACATTCTTTTAAAAGTTAAATCAAAACCTTGATTTTTAATTAAGTCCCATTTTTTATTAAATTTATCTCTCCATATAGCTAATGTATCTGCATAATGATCCGCATAAGAGATGTAAGAGTTCACAGTTAATCCATTATTGGACACAAGTTTGTTTATAGTGTTTTTATTGGGCAAAAAACCTCCTGGAAAAATATATTTTTGAATGAAATCTTCTTTATTTTTATACCTATCAAACAAACCATCATCAATAGTAATTGCTTGAATAGCTGCTCTACCTCTATCGGATAAATTATGTTTAATTGTTTTAAAATAACTCTCTAAGTAATTTTGTCCTACTGCTTCAATCATTTCAATTGATGCTATAGAATTATATTTTCCCTTTAGGTCTCTATAATCTTTTATTTCTATATTTACCTTTTCATTTAAGCCACAGTTGTGAATTCGCTTTTTCGCATATTCAAATTGTTTCTTTGAA
>Ga0208407_1001033_pt1 | contig 12984 bp, 8 predicted proteins | sample ETNtaG_9_FD_185775 | JGI IMG/M metagenome (GOLD analysis project Ga0208407, IMG submission 185775) | Marine microbial and viral communities from oxygen minimum zone, Eastern Pacific Ocean - ETNP201406SV69 (SPAdes) (version 2) | ecosystem: Environmental > Aquatic > Marine > Oceanic ...
ACGGAAAGCCCGAAAAAGGGATTCACGTGATTCAACTGGAACTAGCGCAGCAAACATACATGGATGAGTCTGCTCCATGGCTTTATCATGAGGAAAAAGCGGCAAAATTGCGGGTTCATTTAAAAAAACTGCTAAGCTGTCTGGAACAAACTATTACAAGCTTAACCTGAATTTAAGAAAATCATGTCTAACACAAACACGTCCAGAACCATCCGTGCACTAAGGGGTACAGAACTTACATGCCGTTCGCGGAAAATTCTGACGAATTGATTGTCTACGGTGGGATCGGAAAAGCAGCAAGAACATGTAAAGATTTTGACTTGATCCTGGAAACGCTGGGTAGCGCTTTCAGGAGATCCGGAAGACATTTACAGAACCGACGCAAAAGTCAAAGAGCTTATTCCGGATGATCCGCACCTTCACAACTGGATAGACATGGCGCAGGAACGAATCGCCTTTCAAGGACTTCCAGCCAGGATTTGCTGGGTTGGCCTCGGTGAGCGTCACAGACTTGGACTCGCCTTCAACGAAATGGTTGCAAATGGAGAACTCAAAGCACCGGTTGTCATTGGGCGTGATCATCTGGATTCCGGTTCAGTTGCTTCTCCTAATCGTGAAACGGAATCCATGCAGGATGGATCAGACGCAGTTTCAGACTGGCCTTTGCTGAACGCCCTGCTCAACTGCGCGTCGGGCGCAACCTGGGTCAGTTTTCATCACGGCGGTGGAGTAGGAATCGGTTTCAGTCAACATGCAGGATTGGTTATTTGCTGTGACGGCACACCGGCTGCGGCGAAGCGAATTGAGCGTGTTTTATGGAATGATCCCGCAACCGGTGTGATGCGCCACGCTGACGCAGGTTATGAGATCGCGAAAGACGTCGCAAAGGAAAAAGGACTGAAGCTGCCAGGAATTTTAGCGAGATAAAACAAAGAAAGCGGACTTTTCTGTCCGTTTTTTTATCTCAATATTTTTTCGTCAGTTTGTTAACTACTCAATATTTTTCGAGGCTCAACCGTGTTTCGTATGCCTTCAATTCGGTCCAACTCGGCCGTTTGAAATAAACACCTTCATTAGCAGAATTTGCTGAGTCTCCGGAGATTGCGGATTTTTCCCCAATTCCGCGTAAAAAGAGATAGAGTACCCCGCCGAATTTTTCATTATATTTTTCCTCGCTGTCCAGGTTAAACCAGTAAGAAGTGGCAAGAGTATAAATTTGCAGCTGCAGTTCATAGTTTTCCATTACTTCATGTTCCACCGATTCCGGAGCATAGTTTTTCAGCAAATTACTTTTCCAGTCGAGCAAATATATTTTAGCTTCATGTTCAAACAAAAAATCAATCGAACCGCGTAAAAATCCTTTTTCGATTGTCCAGCCTTCAACGCTGCTTGCTGAATAGCGGCCGGGAATGTACCTGTCTTTGGTTTCTTTAATTACTTCCGCTTTCCCTGCTTTATTCGGAATTGGGAAATAAAAGTCAGCTTCACGCAAATCTTTTTTAACATCGGCCAATTCGAGTTCTGGCGCATCCGGAGTTTTTCCGAGCCTGAGCGGGGTACGCAAAGTGTTCCAAATTATTTCTACGATTCTGCTTTCCGTTTCAGACGAACGTCCGTAACGCTCGTTAATTGAGCTTATCATGCGTCTAACAGCTGGAAGTGCAAACCAGTCTTCTGCAGATTTACTTTCCCGGATTGCAGAAAAATCAATGCGCTCCAGCAGTTCATGTAGTAGATTCCCGGTTTGAGCACCTCCGGGAAGCGGATCTTTCCGGATCTTATTTACAATAAACTGTGATTCCGCAGCAGAGTCTAGACTCTGGAATTCCGCAAATTGCGTGGTTTCACCTTCATCATTTTCTCTACGCAGACCCAATTCCGCTGCTGTCCGGATTTCAACAGGAGCAATTTCTTTACTATTTGTCCATTTTTGGGCTGCATTTTGTTCTTCATTTTTCCTGTTCATCCTGCTGAAGGAACTGAGCACAAAACCTCTTTTTTTAAAACGGAGTTGACTGAAGAGTCTGTTTGGATTTTCTGTTTCAGTCAAAATTTCCGGAACTTCAGGCAGTTCCGTAGGTTTCCACTCTCTCAACTTTTCCTGCTCAGTTGCATTAATTATTAGCTCAAGATTTACTGCAGAAGTTCCAACTAAACTGCTGCTGAAGGTAGAATTGTGTTTTTCAGCAAATATTTGTTCACTGATCATTGACAACTGTTCATTGAGCATCGAATATCCGCTGCCAACTTTGCAGATACGCTTTCCTGAATTTCCCTGCAAATAACCAATGTAGGGTAAATATAGACGGCCGCAGGCACGTGTCATGGCGACGTAAAGCAAGCGTTGCTGTTCTGCTTCCACCTGCCACTCGTGTTCCTCAGGGATCTTTGAATTGAGTAGATCAATGATCGGTTTTTCTGCCGCATCATGATAAAACTGAATCGTGTTTTTCAGGCTGCCTGTAAGCCCTCCGAACAAAAACACTACAGGAAATTCCAAGCCTTTTGCAGCATGCATTGTCATCAACTGCACGGCATCACGTTCACTTTCCAGACGCAACAAGTTTTCATTTTCTCCCGGATCTTCCTTACCCTCAATGAAACGCCGCAACAATTGAATCAGTTCAAACAAATCAAGATGCCGTTCAATGGCTTTACGGTTAAGCACTTCAAACAAATGCACATAATTGGTGACGCTTCTCTCATCTCCACCAAGCAGCAATTCACGTTCAATCAGTTTTGTGCGCTGAAGAATTTGATCAAAAAGCCTGCGGAAACGCCGAGCCTCCGCCAGAGAATTCCATTCCTGAAGTTGATGTATAAAATCCGCATCCCAGGTAGACGCCTGTGCAAGTTCATTAATGTTCGCGCCAAAAAATCTGGTCAGCCATAGTTTAGCTGTTCGTGAGTGATCTACTGGATGCGCAACTGCTTCCAGAAGATCGAGTATTTCCAGAGCTTCACGTCCGTCAAACAAACCTTTCTGTTTGTAAAAAGAAAAATCGATGCCGTGCCGGCGCAGGGCTTTCCCCAATATTTCACCTTCGTTACTTTTACGAAACAGCACACAAATATCCTGTTCTTTTAAAGCACGTTCTCCTTGATCATCCTGCCAGAGCGGGCGTTGATTTTCAGTTGAGCCTATCCTCAGCAGTGCTTTTATTTCCAGCGCAATTTCCTCCGCAAAACGGATAGTCGCGTTTTCCGCCTGTTCATCCAGGAATAAATTCAGCAGCGCACTTTGATTTTCTACACTAATTTCTTTACCCAACTCTGCCTGTACAGCTTCCAAAAAGGACTCATTTCCATAATATTTATTTCCGCTTAAAGCTGCTAACTCTGCCAATAAAGTTAAAGATATTTTGGGGTTTTTTACCTTTTTCTGCTCTGCTATTTTTTTTCCTGAAATTGTAAACTGAGCTTGCATTTCCAACAAATGGATGGCGTTTCGATTTGGGGTATCGTCCTTCAGTTTCAGTTCGGGTTTCCCGCAGCCAACCTGCTGATAGAGAATTCCACGTTTTTCCGGAAACCATGTGCCTCCGCTGAAAATCTGATTCAGACCTCGCAGCATTTCTTCAGACGAACGGAAATTCTTTTTCAACGCAAACGCAATACGGGAGGTTTTTTGCTGAAAGGTTTTTCGCGCCTGCAGATAGGTAAAGATATCTGCGCCACGGAAAGAATATATTGCTTGTTTTGGATCGCCAATCACGATTAAACGATGCTCCGGACTTTCCAGAAACAACTGCTGAAAAATATTCCATTGCCTGCGGTCAGTATCCTGAAACTCATCGACGATTGCACAGACATATTTTTTACGCACCGCTTTTGTGAGAGCGGTAGGGATTGAATTTTCCACGTTTTGCGGAATCACCTGTTCTTCAACAATCCGCAGCAAGTCGTCAAAATCAAACGCACCCTGTTCCAGTTTGGCCTGAGCTAGTTCTCTACGCACATCTTCAAGAACCTGCTGTGTGACCCAGGCTTTCAGGATTTTTTTTGAACTTCCAGATAAATTATAATTCTGCAGCAATTTCTCACACTCCGCAACTGCGTCAATCCAGGCTAGTTCTTCAGGCGGAAAATCTTTTGTACTGAGCCACTGTTCTCCGGACTTTAAATTTTTTCTGCATCTTGGCGTTGTAACCGCGCTAATATCAATTGCTAAAAAGTTGGGTAATATTTCAACAACGGATGCGCCTGCATGAGCGGCAGCTAAACTTTCCAGCAGCAAATCCAGGTTGCTCATCGTTTTCCTGCTCGAAGTTTCGTTGAGCGCAGTTATTTCGAAGGCACTACGGAGTGGATGCTGAAGAAAATTCTGCTTACGTAAACTCAAATCTAGTGAAACTAAAAGCTGCCAGCATGTCGAAAATTCTGTTTTAAAAACGTCAAAATCGGGCAAATTCGGTCTGAATTCTCCAACCTTAGAAAGTAAAAAAACAATGTCTTTTTCCAGTGATACTAAATTTCCTTCTGCATATTTAACGTAAAGAGCAAAAAGCTCGGCAACAGGAGTATTTTGTGAGAGTAGTTTCCGTCGGATATACCCGCGGAAAACTTCCGGGAAAAGCAGCTCAGTATCACACAATTGCTGTTCAAATAATTGCCTGTTTTCAAAAGCAAATTCACGTAAAATTCGTTTGCAGAACCCGTGAATTGTGTATACCGGCGCAGAATCAAAATCCAGCAAAGCCGCTTTTAATTGTTTTTTGCGGGCAGTATTAATTTCCCAAGATGGTACTCCTGTAACAGTTGTGAAAGGAGCGTCGTTTTGTTCACAAGCTGCCAATAAATCCCGGAGTTTTGTACGCAGACGCAGACGCAATTCGGCAGTCGCTTTTTCAGTGAAGGTAACGAGCAGAATGCTTTTGAGTGGAATTTCCTGCTCCAGCAACAATTCAAGCACCAGTTCAACTAGAGCAAATGTCTTTCCGGTTCCGGCAGAAGCCTCGATCACCGCTAGTCTGTCATTGTCTGCATTGAAAACTGTGCCCGAAATGTCCGATTGAACCGAACCTTCAAGTTCAGCGAGGAACAGATCAGACTGCTTTTCAATATAAACTGAGGTAGAATTATGTGTTTCAGACATTAGAATTTTAGTATCAGCAACAGTATTCTGTATCTTAAGCTAAGCGGCTGGACATTTCAACTTTTCAAAAATTGTCGGAGCTGATAAAAACTTGTCCTTCTTCTGCTTTAAACTTAAGCTGGACGCTTGTTTTTCCAGCATATTTCTACTTTTCAAACTCAACCATTCATGCTTTCCAAGGCGCTCAAAAGCTCATTAACGGACCATCTGCAGCAGGCGGTGCTGGTAATTGACCAGAAGGGTGAGGTCGTTTATAGTAACGATTCTGCCGCGCAATTCTGGCAAAAAGATTCTGCGCGTCTACTCGGCAAACAAAGCAGTGCGTTGTTTCATGAGGATCCTCTGATTAAGGAAAAAATCAGCGGTGTGCTTGAAACCGGTAAAGTTTTCAGGATGGGAGGATATGTTCTGCAGACACCTCCTTTACAGGAGAGAGGTGCCGAAATTGTGATTGCTCCGGTGCTTAACAAATACGGCCACGTTAAACAGGCTATCATCACTTTGCTGGAAAGCACCAATCTGCAAGAGTCCCAAGCCAGAGAACAGGAAGAGCAACTGGCACGCTCGCTGGGAACACTGGCTGCGTCACTGGCGCATGAAATTCAAAATCCGCTAGGCGGCGTAAAAGGTATGCTCCAGTTACTGGAACGTGATCTAAACAAGGCAAAGATCAAAAACACTTCCACCGGGATGATGCTGGCAGAACTGGATCGTGTCGAGCGTTTGTTGAAGCAACTGTTGCTCCATTCACAACCAATGCCTCTGGAGATAACTAAATTTGACGTGCATGAACTGTTGAACACGGTTATTCTTTTTGAGCAAAACACAGTTTCGAACATTCGTTTTATACGCAGTTTTGACACCTCACTTCCGGACTTACAGGCTGACCGTGACAAACTGCATCAAGTATTATTGAATTTGATCCGAAATGCGGTTGAGGCATCACCCTCCGCAGCCACCGTTACAGTTCGTACACGATTTTGCGGGAAATGGGAACTGGCCGGAACGAATTTGAATCCTGAACTGAATTATATGTTGATTTCAGTAGAAGATGAAGGTTCAGGAGTTTCTCTCGCACTGCGTAATCAATTATTTAAACCGCTGTTTAGCACTAAGGAAAAAGGCCACGGTCTTGGTTTATCAATTTCTCACCGACTGATTCAGGCTCATAAAGGCTTATTACGTTACTCTCCCGGTAATTCTGCTGGAGCAGTCTTTCAAATATTTTTACCACATCTACAGTTGGAAAATTAGAATTAGCTATTATTGCTATCCCAGAGAGCTGTTTTATATGATTATTATATCTAAGCTGAATTAATCGGTAGTAAAATACCTTTTTCAGAGTTTTTAACTTTTTAGTGTATAATCAACTCTGCTATAATCAAATCAAGCTGAAATTTTTCACCAAGACTTTATCTTTTCACAACTTTAATTTGCTAATATTTTAAAAAAGGAAAGCAATGAGTACAAGTGATCCAATCGTTATTGTAGGAATGAGCCGTACTCCAATGGGCGGATTTCAAGGAGTTTTGAAAGATGTTTCCGCACCTGAATTAGGAAGTTTCGCCATTCGTGCTGCTCTTGATCGTGGCGGAGTTCCTGCGGAAGATGTTGATGAAGTCCTGATGGGATGCGTACTACCTGCTGGTATGGGACAGGCTCCTGCACGTCAAGCTTCTCTCGGAGCTGGAATTCCTGACGCAACAGGTTGCACCACCGTAAACAAGATGTGTGGTTCAGGAATGAAAACAACTATGCTCGCACATGATTTGCTGAAAGCTGGAACAAACGAGGTCATGGTTGCCGGAGGACTCGAAAGCATGTCTAATGCACCCTATATTTTGCCCAAAGCCCGTTCAGGTCAACGTCTTGGTCATGGTCAAATGATGGACCACATGTTTCTTGACGGACTCGAAGATGCCTTCGATAAAGGTACACTGATGGGTGTTTTCGCGGAAAGAACCGCTAAAAAATACGGATTTAGCAGAGAGGCTCAAGATGAATTTGCAATCCGTTCTTTAACACGTGCCAAAAAAGCAATCGAGGACGGAAGTTTCGATGCAGAAGTAACTCCGGTGACATACAAAAATCGTCAGGGAGAAGTCACAGTTGAGCAGGATGAACAACCACTAACAGCAAATTTGGAAAAAATACCAAAATTACGGCCTGCCTTTGATAAGGACGGGACAGTCACTGCGGCAAATTCTTCTTCTATTTCTGACGGTGCCGCGGCTTTGGTGATGATGAGTGAATCGACTGCAAAAAAAAGAGGATTAAAACCAATCGCGCGTTTTCTGGGTCAAAGCAGTTTTGCACAGGATCCTGCATGGTTCACAACTGCACCAGTCAGCGCAATTAGGAATCTGCTCGAAACTCTCGGCTGGAATGCGGATGACGTAGACTTATTTGAAATCAACGAAGCTTTCGCGGTAGTCACAATGGCAGCCATGAAAGATCTTGATTTGCCTGCTGACAAAGTTAATGTACACGGCGGTGCATGTGCACTCGGACATCCTGTAGGTGCTTCCGGAACAAGGATCCTGGTGACCTTGATCTCTGCTTTACAAAAATACGGTAAAACCCGCGGGGTGGCCAGTCTCTGCATCGGTGGCGGTGAAGCAACCGCGATGGCGGTTGAAGTCTTGTCCTGAAAAATTATTTTTATTGCAAATAAACTGGTTCAAGGCTATCATTACGGGATGGGATAAATAATACAAGGACTTGCAAACTGTTGAACAAACTGGTGATATCAGGGTTGTTCACAATCTCCGCTTTGAGTTCGTTTTGTCAGGCTGCAGAAATTTCGCAAAGCCACTTAAATCCCATTAGAAGAAATTCAAAACCTTAATGGCGGGCGTAGCTCAGCTGGTAGAGCTCTGGATTGTGATTCCAGTGGTCGAGGGTTCGAACCCCTTCGCTCGCCCCAGTTTTTTCTGCTGACAAATTTTCAAAATTCCCTACCTAAATTTTCTGCTTGCGGGCGTAGTTCAACTGGATAGAGCGTCAGACTTCGAATCTGAATGTTGGGAGTTCGAGTCTCTCCGCCCGCACCAGCAATAACAATGGATTACATAATTTATAAAGTCAATTCCTTTCAACTTCGTTCCATTCTCGTTCCACTAGTAAATAAATTATTATAAATTAATACAAATCTTTTCCTTCAGATTCTGTATTTTTACTTGAATTAATGGAATTTTAAGAAACAATCCAACAAAGTTAGAAACTTCAGAAAGATTTTTCTATTATTTAATGATATAATTCACAAAATTTAAAACATAAAGACTTCTTGAATTTGAAGAAGAAGCACACACATTGTTACAACAACTTGCTAAAGATAAGCGAAACTTGTTTCTAATATTTTTCTTATGATAAAAGACATTGATATCGGAACTAAAAGGATAAATTCTGCATCTCTCAAACTGTGCATCAAGACTTCTACTTCTTGGGATTACGTAGATGAACTTTCAGAAGATCTAAATAGTATCATTTCTCAATATACCAAAAACAATACTTTGCATTATTTAATTGATGAGAAACATCCAGAATTTCTTAAGGGAAGTCTTTCTCCTGAAAATAAAGTTTCGGGAGAAAGGATCAAACTATTGCCTGAAGGAACTCAAATAGCAAGAGCAGGATTCTCTATCTTTGCTAAGAATCTAAGATTTAATAAGGATCCTAATCATGAATGGGACGTATGCTATGAAAATACTTCAGGACTAAAAACATATCTTTATTCTGAAGAAAAAATCCACTTAGAACAGGAAAAGAAATTTAAATTAGTTCAAAAATTCTCTGAAAACTATGACAAAATAATTTCAAATGTCGAGAATAATTTAGAAAAAATAGAATATCTGGCTCTCTATACTTTACTCAAAACATTCATCAGAGTAGGAAATTATGACTATTACTTAAAAAACTCCCACAAAGGTCTTACAACACTTCTTAAAAGAGATATTTCAGTTGAAGGAGAAAAAATATTATTTGATTTTATTGGGAAAGATGGTGTACCTCATCAAATTAAAAAAGAATTTCCTGAGGAGTATATCGTAAAGTTAAAAAAAGTATTATCTTCAAGAAAAAATGAGGAATTTGTGTTTACTGGTTTAAAGGGAAAGCCTTTACATTCTGAGGATTTTAGCTCAATTTTCTATAAAATAACCCAAGAACATTTCTACCCACACATTATCAGATCACACCATGCCGATTCTAAATGTTTGGATTTTTTAGAGGGTAAAATTGAAATTCAAGACCCTGATAAATTATTTTTACAAATCGCAAAAGATCTAGGACACAAAAAATACAACAACAAAAAAGAACAATGGGAGATTAGTCCTAATATCACAATTAAGAATTATATATATCCCGAATATGTAAAAAAGATTAGAGATGGAGAACGACTTTGACCGATGATCAAACAAAAATTCCTCGTTTCAATCTCGTTCCACTGAGACGGAAATAACTAGGAAAAACTGGGAAAAGACAGGAAGAGACCCCTGTTATAGTATATTGATATTATTATCCTTATTTATCTTTACTATTCCAACACATGAAACTTCGAATCTGAATGTTGGGAGTTCGAGTCTCTCCGCCCGCACCAGTCTCAGCTACTTACATAGTATTAAATTTCAATAAATCTTATCTGCTAATCCGTAACAAAGAAGTGCACTTAGTAGTGTTAGAACTCCTGGAGCAATATATCCTTCAATTGAAGTTTTTTCATTAGTTCCTAAGCTTCCTTGTCTATTTGCAAATAGACTAACTAAAAAAACACCTAGATTTTGAAGAAATATTAAATTAAAAAACGCCCAAGATCCTTCTAGCCCTTCTGATCTTATAAACATTATATTTAAAGCCATTAGAACAGAACCAACAAAGATGCCTCCAAAAAATCTTGTAATTATTGCAGCTCCATCACCCATACCGTATTGATCTACAAATGCTTTTGTCGATAATACACATCTGAAAGCATAAAAAGCATATCCTGCGAAATGAATTATAAATATAACTAAGTAGGTAATTCCATTAAATTCATCTATCATATTTTCCCCTTTCGTATTTATTGCATTATTATACCGCCCCCATTTTTTAATCAATCTAGAATGGGCAATAGTTATATAATCATAGAATAATCAAAAAGTGTCAAGAATGAGATTAAGTGCTTCTAGGGCTTCAGATATGTTCTATGGAGCGGCATACTTTTCAAAATTAATTGTTGACATTTTAGATAATCCTGAATATGGTTGTTTGGATTAAAATAACAGGCTCTATTGCTAATTCAGTAAAACTAGATTACATACTAAGAGTCTCTATAAATAATTTTTAGGTCAAAATGAAAAAACTTATTTCTACAATTCTAATATTATGTTTTTGTTTGGGTATCTACTCTTGCAGTAAAAAAGATGAAGTTGATCTAGAAGAATCCACTTCTACAGATAATTCCACTACTACAGATACAACGGCACCAACAGTAACCTCAGTTTCTACCACAGCAGATAATCAAAGTATAGTATCACTTACTGATAACATCACTGTGACGTTCTCTGAGGCGATGGATACCACTTATGTCACAACCAGCACATCCGACACAAACTGTGCAGGAACTATAAGGGTGTCTTCTGACAACTTCAGTAATTGCGTAAGAATGTCCTCAGAACCAGTAAGTTCAAATTCAAACAAGACATTTACACTGGACCCAAATGACAATCTCACATTTGGTCTAACTTATTTGACCAGAGTTACAACTGGAGTAAAGGATACTGCAGGAAATGCTTTGAGTAGCCAGTATGAAACTACAAATGGGTTCACTACTGCTGAATCCATCTCGATTTCAAGTTCAGCTTCCGACAACTCTTCTGTAGGTATTGGTAGTACCTATCTGTACCAGGTGGATACTGGCGGTACTTATTCAGACTCGGTCACATATTCTCTGAGTAATGCGCCTGATAATATGACCATCTCTTCTTCAGGCCTTGTCACATGGACTCCTGATAATGCTTCTGATATTAAAACACATGACAATATTACAATTACACTCACAACAGCAAGCGGGTATGTCTTAACTGAGTCTTATGATCTTACTGTGACGGGAACATGTGTTTCAGGAAATGTACTGTCAATTTGGAGCGGAGACCAACGCACTTCAACTGATAGTACTAAATTACTTGGTAACATCATTGCCTATACTGATAATGCGTCCGATAACTGCGGTAATGGCAATAATTTAGATTGTACTGCTGAAAATAACTATCAATTCCACTCTCCAATCACTGCTTCTGAAAACTTGAATATTGGGCCTACGCCTTCAGCCACCAAAGGTAACATGTTCTTCTATAATCAATATGATAATCCCGGTCATACCTACTTGTTTTGGATGTTCGGGAAAGGTGGAGCTGAATTCTCTCCAGACGTAAATTCCGTACATTTAGATGTATTCACTGCAAGCAATACATCCTCAGACAACGTTACAGTCTCCGATGATAATACTAAAACAAATGCTGCTGCTGAAACTTATCAGGAATCACAGAGTGAAAGTAGCGGACTTTTCGCAAGCACTTATACGGGTCGATATACTTATGCTACGGAAAAATCAGATGGAGGTGTTATAGGTCCATTTACAGGGACTGCTTACAGAATTTTCGTAGATCTTGGTGGAAAATCATCACTTAATCCCACTCATGTAGTCAAGACAAGTCCAGATGAGGCCTTTTTGGCCAGTGGAGTTAGTGGAAACGATCTGGGATTAGGTAACCTTGACTCGTTTAATTTTTGGTCTAAAGACAACAGTTCATTCTCTCTTGGAGCTGTGGATAATTTCACTGTTGGTTATAACACAACAATTACTTGCGAAGATTTACTTCCTGCGCCTGACAATTTATCTGCAAGTGGAGCAAATAATACTATTACACTGACATGGAATACGGTCAGTGGTGCGACTGGCTATACTTTGTACTGGGACAATGTTTCTGGAATTGACAGCAGTGATACTGCGATTACTTCCATCACAAATGATAACTACACCCACAACAATCTGGATAACGGCTCAACTTATTATTACAAGGTAGCTGCGGTGAATTCATCTGGGACAGGAACTCTCTCTTCTGTTGCAAGTGCCCTGCTTTCTGCAAACATACAAGGTTCTCAAACCTACAATGCCCATACATATGCTATTACAAGTTCTGCAATGAATCACGCTGACGCTACGGCTGCTGCTGCTGCATTAGGAGGTTATTTGGTTACGATAACTACCAAAGCAGAAAATGATTGGCTGACTGCAACATTTGAAACAATTTATGGGGATATCTGGATCGGCGCAAAAGACGTTATAAGTGAGGGAACATGGGTGTGGGATAATGGCTCAGGCGAAAACTTCTCAAGTAGTTCGGTATGGCCCTCTGATAACACACGCAAATTTTGTTCTGATGAACCTAATGGTTCCGGTGATTGTGCACAAATCTGGCAAGCATCTGGCTGCTGGGATGATACAACATGTAACACCACTAAATTTGGCATCATTGAATTTGATTAATGAGGTTTTCGAATTGAGACACTCTATCAAATGTAGACTCATCCGGATGAGAACTCGATAATAACACCAGCTCTGGGAGTGTTGAAATCAGTCTGGTTTTATTACAGATCGGATAGTGACAAATAATAACCATTTCAAACACTAATACTCTTGACAGGGGCACCCCCATAATTCCCTGTAACTAACCCCCACTAATTCTTCACAGTCAGACACCCTCTTGCAATACAAAATTAGAGGTTGACTCGGCTGTATTAAGTATGCTACCATCTTTGGTTGGCGAATCTAGGGAATTAGGGGGCAAAAAATAAATGTACCTATTTTGAGCCATTAGCACACAAAAACAGGCCATGATTTAGGATGTCCA
>Ga0208407_1001038_pt1 | contig 12955 bp, 12 predicted proteins | sample ETNtaG_9_FD_185775 | JGI IMG/M metagenome (GOLD analysis project Ga0208407, IMG submission 185775) | Marine microbial and viral communities from oxygen minimum zone, Eastern Pacific Ocean - ETNP201406SV69 (SPAdes) (version 2) | ecosystem: Environmental > Aquatic > Marine > Oceanic ...
TGTTAAAGCTATTGATAGCGATCCAATTAATGGAATAAGACCTAGAAGACAAGCATTTGGATATGATGTTGAATACTCATTAGACTCAATGCATTTTTTAAAAGAATTAATTGATATTCTTGAAGAATTAGGTTGGAATTTACATGATGTTGTTGCAGAAGGCGCGTATTCACAATTCGAATTAGATTTTCACTATACAAATTTACTAGAAATGGCCGATAGATTAGTTTTTTTAAGAATTCTTTTAAAAGAAGTAGCCAAAAAAAATAATATGTTTATTACATTTATGCCAAAACCTACGATAGGTGATTGGAGGTCTGGCGCTCATATAAATTTTTCTATGGAAGATGTTAATAAACCAGGTAAAAATATTTTTACTGACGGAAAGGGCTGGTCTAAAAATTCTAAATATGCAGTTGGCGGACTTATGAAAAACTCTGAAGCGTTAACAGCAATTACATGTTCAACTGTTAATTCGTACAACGGATTAGTTCCTAGAGTTGGAGGATTTGAAGGTGGTACAGTTACTTGGGCACCAACTAATATTACCTATGGTCATAATAATAGATCTGCACAATTTCGTTTACCACAGAACAGATATTGTATTGAAAATAGAGCTGCAGATATGACAATGAATGTTTACTTGGCCTTAGCAATGACTGTATCTTCAGCCATGGACGGCATTAAAAATAAAATTGATCCAGGTAAAGCAACTGATCAAGATTTATATCAAATGACAGAATCTGAATTTAAAAAATTAGGCATTAAAAGATTACCAAAAAACTTACTTCAAGCTGTTGAAGCATTAAAAGATAATAAATTGTCCGATGAAGTCCTTGGCCCTGTAATGAAAAAATCATTTTTGTCATATAAAAACGATGAATGGGAACGTTACCATCAGGCTGTTACCGACTGGGAAGTAAAAGAATACCTAAGACTTTATTAATTCATGTGGAATTATGAAAAGTTTAAATTAGGAAATATAAAACTTTTATCTGGAAAAATTCTAAAATCTGCTCAATTAACTTACAAAACATACGGTGCTTTAAATAAAAACGGTTCAAATGTTATTGTTCTTCCAACATTTTATACCGGAAGCCATATAAGAAACGAAGGATTTATAGGAAAAAATAGGGCCATCAATCCAAATAAATATTTTATTATATCTATTAATATGTTTGGCAATGGTCTGTCGTCATCTCCAAGCAATTCTACAAAAGGTCAATCTGGTTCAAAATTTCCAACTATAACATTATGGGATAATATTTATTGCCAACATAAACTTGTTACTGAAAAACTAAACATAAAAAAAATAGCTTTAGTTGCAGGATGGTCAATGGCAGGCTGTCAATCGTATCAATGGGCCGCACAGTATCCTGAGATGGTAAAAGCAATTCTTCCATTTTGTGCTTCATCCAAAACATCAATTCATAATCATGTATTTTTAGAAGGAGTTAAAGCAGCACTTACTGCCGATAAAAATTGGAAGAAAGGAAATTACAAAAAACAACCTATTGAAGGTTTAAAAGCTTTTGGTCGAGTGTATGCCGGATGGGCTTTTTCTCAAGATTTTTATAGAGAAAGACTTTATAAAAAACTTGGTTATAAAAATACTGGAGAATTACTTAAAGATTGGGCAAATGATCATGCAAAAAACTGGGATGCGAATAATTTACTATCAAAACTTAAAACATGGCAGTTAAACGATATAAGCAAAGGACCTATTTATAATAACAATTATATTAAAGCACTTAAATCAATTAGAGCAAAAACAATTTTGATGCCTTGTAATCAAGACTTGTACTTTAGAACTGAAGACAACGAATATGAAAAAAAATTTATACCACGATCTTCTTTAAGACCTATTGATTCTTCTTTTGGACATTGTGCAGCAAATCCAGGAAATGATAAAAATTTTGAAAAAGAATTAGATAAAAATATTAGAGAATTATTAAATTAACAATTTATAAAAAGCTTACCAAATTTGATTAAATGATTTTGGTTTAATATTTTTTGAAAATCTTTGATTTCGTCACCGTACCCAGCCAACCATGCATGACCATCAGAAGTTAAATTTTTTCCAATATAAAGACCATAACTCATATAAAAAAGATTCTTTGATCAATCCATTCTTGTAGCATTTCCATCTACCGGAATAGCTTGACCCGATATTCTTTCGCCATCACTTGAAATTAAAAAAGAACAGATCTTTCCTATATCTTCTTCATAAATCCAACAATTCATGGAAGCCATTGATACAAAATCTTTTTCAATTGATTTTTTTGAAACTTTTAGAAATTTTGCCTTATCCTTTATAACTCTTACCATTCGATCACCCTTGATAGTTCCTGGGCATATTGCGTTAACACGAATTTTAAATTTGCCTAATTCCATAGCTAAAGTTTTTGTTATTCCTATAACAGCCCATTTGCTTGCGGCATAAGGAGAGCGTAATGGAAAGCCCATAATTCCTGCCCCCGAGGAAAGATTTACAATAGAGCCACCTTTATTTTTTTTCAGCATCGGTATTGCTAGCTTTGTAAAATAAAAATGACTTATAACATTAATTTTTAGAGTTTGTTCCCAATCTCTTGATTTAAGTGTTTCAATTGTACCTGTGGGACCTGCAATTCCAACATTATTAATTAACGCGTCTATTTTTTTAGTTTTTTTTGATATTTGTTTAAATAAATTTTTTACATCATTTTCATTTGAAGCGTCACACTCATAGGAAAATAGTCTTTTATTATATAATGGATTTTTCTTTACTTTATTTAGAAATTTTTTTTCTATATCGCTTATAAAAACCGTTGCTCCTTTAGAAAGACACACTTTAGCTGTGGCCCAACCAATCCCTGAAGCACCTGCAGAAATAATAATTTTTTTATTTTTTAAAATGTTAGACATCTAAATTTTTTTTATTCTACTGCTTATACCTTCCTCTTCCTTTAAATTAAACTCATTGTCATTAATTTCATATAATTCTTTAATTCGTAAACCTCTGGTTTTTAATGTAGGAACATTGCTTTTTTTCATTCCAAGATGACGTGCATATACAGCTTTTTTCTTATTTACCTGATGAGGTTGAAAATCATCAATATCTTTAATTTCTAATTGGTCGCCCATTTTTATATAACCTGCATTTACAGCTTCGTTTAATAGATCGTATCCTTTTTTAGTTCTTATTATAGCGGCATTAAATCCTTCATCTTCTTCTTTGGGAGAACCTCCTCTCCATGTGTCCAAAGCTGCAATGTCAGAACTTTCTCCAATTGCGTCTGGACAAATTTTACATCTAAAATGAACTCTCCAAGTAGATTCTTCTCCCCAAAAAGAATTGTACAATCGATCATGCTCTCTTCCATCTTTCGTTTTAATATACATTCTTCCTGGATTTCCAAATCCTCTGTATCTAAAAATAGATAGCTCTTCTTCTTTTACTTTAAAACTTTCAATAAAATCCTGTGATTTTGTAAATTCTGTTGAACCTCCACAAACTAAAGTTAATAAATATTTACATAACTTGTTAACTCTTTCATCTGTTTTAGATAATTGCCTTATGGCGCCAACGTCACAAGGTTTGCCTACAAATGCAAAGGGTTTGTTTAAATTTAAAGCTTCATGGAATTTATCTAACGGTGAAGCAGGTCCATATCTTGAACAACTATTAGAATTTAATAATTCCTCTTTATTGTAACTAAGTTTAGACACGCTTCTCATTGGTTTCTCAGGATCAGTAACAGTATGTAAAATAAATTTTACTTTTTTTGACTCTAATAAATAAAGCGACAACCCGTTTAATAATCCACCTGTCGAACTTTCGAATCTAATCTTATCATCAGTAGACCACGCATAAAATAGAGATAAATAATATCCCCAAACTAAATCATGTTTTGCTTCTCTATCTACTTGTTCTTTAGGAAGACCTTCCACAATAACGCCAGGACAAGTATTTAATATTTTATTAAATGTTTCAGATTGTATTTTTTTTAATTCTTTAGGTTCTAGTCTTCCTTTATCAGACATAGAAATCTCTATATTATCTCTTCCAGCAATACTTTGACAAAGACCACAACCGATACAAAGACCATTTTTTACAATATCGTTTAGGCTATTTATTTCAGTCACTAATTATTTTCTTATTTTATTTTCGTATTTTTTTCTTAATTTTTGAAGATTAACTAAATATTCATCTCTTATGTTTGATATCATTGCAACAGATTTTCCTTTTGCTTGTTGTCGTGTTCCTGAAATGACTCTAGATGATAGTTTTTTAGAAAGTTTTGGAGCTTTTAGTTTAGTCCAAGGCAATTTTAGAGCAGGTCCAAATTGTTCAAGCATATGTTTCATTCCAGCTTTACCTCCAGCTAAATGATAAGTTAAAAATATTCCCATTAATGACCATCTTAAACCAGGGCCATCTTCAATTGATCTATCCAGATCTTTTGTAGTTGCATATCCCTCGTTTACTATATGTAATGCTTCTCTCCATAACGCTTCTTGAAGTCTATCCGCTAAATATCCAGGAAGTTCTTTTTTAACCATAATTGGATTCATTGAGATTGATTTATAAAATTTGTTAGCTTTATTTAAAAACTTCTTTTTTGTTTTTTTACCTGGAACAATTTCAACACCTGGACACATATAAACAGGATTAAATGGGTGACCAATCATTGTTCGCGCTGGATTTTTACATTTTGAATAAATTCTTGTCGGCAATAGACCAGAAGAACTAGATGAAATAATAGCATTTGGCTTTGCAAATTTGCCAATAACATTCATTAATTTTGTTTTTATTCTGTAATTTTCAGTAGCACATTCTTGAATAAAATCTGCTTCTTTTAAAGCTTCCTCTATAGAAGTAACGTACTTGAAATTCTTAAGATTTAGTTTTTTTTTATTAAATAATTTTTTTACATAAGGCCAAGTTCGTTTAATTTCAGCAACTAATCTTTTTTTTAATTTTAAATCTTTATCAAACGCGACAACCTTTTTATTGTGAGCTAAACTTCTAATTATCCAGCCTGCTCCTATTACACCAGTTCCTATGACAGCAACATTTTTAATATTATTTTTCATTTCTTTTCCGTATTCTTTTATCAATTTCTCTAGCTATAATAATTAACGCAGCTACTTGAAGTATTTTCCAAATTAAATCCCAGTCTAAAATAAATTCTGACATTCTTATTCCTTGTAACTTGGGTCAGTTGCATCACATCTTCTAAGTAAAGCTGGCCATTCATTGGGACCTGGAGAAAAAGCATCATATTGTTTTTGAGATTTTTCCCACAAAGATTTTGCTGCCGTTTCTAATTTTAAACCTGAACCTTGGGCTTGTACTGCTACTTCGCACATTCTTACTGCATAATACATGTTCATGAATGACTCTCCCGCTGTTTCTCCAACAGTTAACAGCCCATGATTTTTCATTATTAAAACTTTATTCTCTCCTAAATTTTTAGCAATTCTAAATCTTTCATCTTCATCTACCGATAAACCTTCCCAATCATGATAGCCAACTTTTCCGTAAAGCATTGACGAGTCTTGAACAATGTAAGGAATTCCATCCTTTAAAGCTGTTGCCGCTAAAGCTTTAGGAGGATGAGCATGAAAAACAAATTTATTTTTTGGATGGTTTAAATGCACCGCGCTATGAATTATAAAACCTGCTGTATTAACATCTTCTGGACCTTCTAAAACTTTTCCATTTTCATCAACTTTAATTAAGTTTGATGCTTTTACTTCTTCATATAACAAACCAAATCTATGCATAAAAAATGTATGGTCTGTGCCCGGCGTTCTTGCTGTAATGTGATTCCAAACCGTATCATCCCAACCCATCATGTGGGTTAATCTAAACATAGCAGCAAGATCTACTCTTACTTTCCACTCAGCTTCATTAATATTTTTTTTCATCAGTCTGTTAACCCGTCTCCTTGAATATTCTCTCTTTTAAAATGAATTGGCAAGGCTTTCCCGTAAACTTGTTTAGAATGCTCAGGTTTATTAATTTTTAGAGGATTTTTTACATAACATGGTAAGGCTATATATCTTGGTGTCTTTCCTTCTATCTTGGTAACTCTGTGCATTGAAAATCTTCCTTTAAAAATTTGAAGATCTCCAGGCTTTAAATCTAAAGATTTAACTCTTGTTCGATCACCTTTTAGAACTTTAGTGACTTCTTCAAAGTTTTCATTATTTTTGTTTCGTATATCTGGAACGTATTCAAAAAAACCTCCTTTTTCAGCTTTTTGAATTAAAATACTTAAAGTAAATTCATTTCCATCAAAGTGCCAAGGGAAATAATGATCTGTATGCATAACACTATATGGGTTTTTACCCAAAGGATCTGCCCACTTGTAAAGAGGAAATACCTCAAGGCTATCTGAAACAAATTTTAACATTTCTTCCAAATCATAAAATTTATCTAAATCAGAATCTTTTTCTAAATCATCTGAATTTAAGTATCCACTTTGCCTTACAGTAAATATTCTTTTTGGATGATTTTCATTAAGAGTTTTGTCTTCTTTAGTAAAGTATGGATTATGTTTATCGCTTGTAAAATAAATTTTACTTAGGTTTCTATCTACCTCATCCTTCATTCTTTTAATTGAATCTGGTCTAATAAAATTAGGAAGAACACAGCAACCATCTTCATTAAGTTGCTTTCTAGTATAATTAACTAACTCATTGTATTTTGAACAAGATGGATTATGAACTGGATATTTTTCCAGATCTATTATTTCTTCTATATATTTCATTTAGTCCGCTAAGCCGTCAGCTCTAACTTTATTTCTTTCGATATGAATAGGCAATACTTTTCCATATATAGCTCTTGAATGTTCGGGGGTATTTACCCTCCAAGGGTCCAGAACATATGCTGGTATACAAAGATATCTTGAACGATTTCCTTCAATTTTTGTTACACGATGGAGTGTAAAACGTCCTTTAAATATCTGTAAATCACCAGGTTCTAATTTTAATTGTCTTACTCTTTTACGATCACCATTAATTACTTTTCTAACTTCTTCAAAATTTTCATTACCAGGTTCTCGAATATTTGGACAATATTCAAATATTCCACCTTTTTCAGGTTTTTGAATCATAATACTAAGAGTAAATTCACAACTGTCAAAGTGCCATGGAAGAATTCCTTCTGGTTTCATAACATTATAAGCATGACAAGCTAAAGGATCTGCCCATCTATAAATAGGAGAAATTCCTAAGCATGCTGAAACAAAATTTAACAGTTCTTCTGTTTCATATAAAAATTTCATTTCAGAATCTTTAGGAAAACAATCTGAATTTAAATAACCATTATAACGTTCCATAAACAATCTTTTCGGATGATTTTTTGGAAGAGCAGGGTCATCTTTAGAGTACAAATATGCATTTATACTTTCTTTTGACATGTAAACATCATCAAGTTGTTTTTCTAACTCTTTGTTCATGATTTTTAATGATTTTGGTAGAATAAAATTAGGAATTGTAGAACAGCTATATTGATTTAAATCTTCTTTGCATTTTTTTATTAGATCTTTTATTTTTGGAGAGTTTAAATCGTTAATAGGGTATTTTTCAATATCTACAATATTATGTAAATTTTTTTCCATAATTATTGGATGTAATTATGATTTTGATAAAGATTTTTGTAATTCTTTATTTGTTATATATCCCTTTGTATTTCCTTCTTTATCAACTACTTCACAATTAGCATTTGTACAGACTACTTGAGGTAAAAACTCTTCAATAAATTGATCTTCGTTAACTTTGATTAAGTTGCTTTTATCAATACCATTAGTTTCATTTACTGAACTCATAACAACTTTAGCTTTAAGTACTTTTGCTCTATTTACATCTTTAACAAATGCTTTTACATAATCATCAGCTGGATTCATTATAATATCAACTGGAGTTCCAACTTGTACTAATCTTCCTCCATTTAATATTCCAATATGATCACCTAATCTCAAAGATTCATCAAGATCATGCGTAATGAATACGATTGTTTTTTTTAATTCACTTTGTAAATCTATTAACTGTTTTTGCATATCACTTCTAATTAAAGGATCTAAAGCTGAAAAAGCTTCATCCATTAACATTACATTTGTATTTGTAGCTAAAGCTCTAGCAAGACCAACTCTTTGTTGCATTCCTCCTGATAATTGATTTGGATATTGGTGTTCAAATCCATTTAGACCAACCGATTCAATTTTTTCCATTGCAATCTTATTTCTTTCTTCAATTGTTTTGCCCTGAATTTCAAGACCATAACCTACATTTTCAATAACAGTTTTATGTGGGAATAAACCAAATCTTTGAAATACCATGCTCATCTTATGTCTTCTAAATTCAATTAAACTATTTTGATCTAGGTCCATTACATTAGTACCTTCAACCAATACTTCCCCAGAAGTTGGATCAATTAGACGGTTAATGTGACGAATCAAAGTAGATTTTCCCGATCCTGATAAACCCATGCATACAAAAGTTTCTCCCTCTTCAATAGATAAGGACACATTATCAAGACCAACGGTATGTCCTGTTTTTTCTAAAACTTCTTCTTTGCTCGCTCCATCTTGAACCATTGGAAGAACTTTGGAAGGGCTGTCTCCAAATATTTTATAAACGTTTTTTATTTCAATTTTGCTCATAATTTTTATAATTTTATATCTTTCTTGATATGAGTTCTTTCTTGAATTTTTTCTCCATAAGATTGTGTAATTCGATCGAATATAATAGCCAATAAAACAATTGCAATACCTGCTTCTGTAGCCATTCCAACATTTAGTTGTTGTAATCCAAGTAAAACTTCATCTCCAATTCCTCTGGTACCAATCATCGATGCAATCACTACCATTGCTAACGACATCATAGTACATTGGTTAATACCTTGCATTATATTAGGTAAAGCCAAAGGCAATTGTACTCCTAATAATTTTTGTTTTTTGTTTGCGCCAAATGCTTCTGCAGCTTCCACTACTTCTTTGTCAACCAATCTAATTCCAAGATCTGTTAATCTTATCAATGGTGGCACAGCATAAACAAAAATTGCAAATATTGCCGGCACAGCTCCAAGGCCAAATAATAATATTCCAGGGATCAAGTAGCAAAAACTTGGAATAGTCTGCATTAAATCTAAAATAGGTAATAGAGCGTTTCTTACTTTCTTATTTCTTGCCATCATTATACCTACAGGAATACCAATGACCAAACAAAGCAACATTCCAATAACAACTATACATGTGGTCATAATACATTTATCCCAATATCTTGGGCTGAGAAAACCAAGAAAAAATACACAGAAAGCTACCATAATAGTTGTTCCAGTATTTTTTCCGCTTACAAAATAGCATAAGGCAATTATCGCTATCATTAACAAAGGCCACGGCAGTCCGACCATAAAGTTTTTCATTTGAGTATAAAGACCAAGCAGAAAATTATTAATTCCTTCAAAAAACATTCCATACTTAACTATAAGTTTATCAAATCCCTCATTTAAGAATGGCATCAAAGGAAGATCTAGCCACTTAGGCCAGTTTCCTAGCCAAGAAAAATCTGTAAATAAAATTGATACACTTTCAGGACGATATTTAGAACCTGTATAAGCAACTACTACCATCGCAACAAAAGCGATTAAATATAATGAATAAAAAATATATTTTTTATACTTTCCCATTTATTCCTTCAAAAAAACTAAGAGCCCGTTAGGGCTCTTAGAATTAATAATTGGTTTATAAATTAAAGCGATGCTTTAACTTTTTTAGCAACATCTGCAGGAACCCATTTAGTCCAAGCGTCAGAACCTTTTAAAAAGTTCACAGCAGTTGCTTCCATATCACCACCTGATTCATCCATGTAAAAAGCAAGCGACTTATTTACTTCAGGAGTCGGCAAAGTATATGCTTTTACAAAGTCAATAATAGGTTTATTTTCTGCTTTATTGGCAAAAGTAGTTGATGCAGATTTTGTTAAAGCCATATCCACATATGCGCTTGCACATGTATCTGTGTAAGCATCAGGACCATCAGCTTTAATTTTTTCTACAACAGCCATCATTTTAGTCCAACAAGCGTTATCGTATGCTGGTTCTTTAAGTTGAACAAGATCAACTTTCCCCATTAGACCTGTTGGTGTCCAGTAATATGAAAATACCGGTTTACCTTTTTTAAATGCTCCTGCAATAGCAGCATCTAACGCTCCACCAGAACCTGGATCAAAGTTAGTGTAGTATTTATCTAGACCATAAACTTTGTGTTTCACTAAATTAATAGTGTAACAAGTCCAACCTGAAATACAGCTAGTCATTCTTCCTTTTCCAGGTGTCTCCGGATCAGCAAAAAGTTTTGCGATTTCAGGCTTCATCATATCATCAACAGATACTAAACCATATTTATCAGCAGTTGGTTTGTCTACATAGAAACCTTGAGTAGATGATGGAGTATTAACTCCAAGTTCTACAATTTTGCCAGCCGCAACAGCTTCTTCGTGCATTTGTACAATATTATCTCTCCAAACCTCAGTGATTATATCTAATTGCTGATCATAATGAGCAGCCATTATTGGACTTGTGCTTCCTTTTGTTACTTCTACGTTGCAACCATATCCTTTTTCAATAATGTAACCAACAATAGCAGTGTGAACATTAGCGCTATCCCAGTCAAAATCTCCCAAATGTACTTTGCATGCTGCATTAGCACTAGTTGTTAGCGACATAGCTCCAGCAAATACAAAAGAAAGAATTAAGTTTCTTAGAAATTTCATTAAATTTCCCTCCATTTTTTAGTTTAAACTGGACGCATTAAAACTTGATAAGACAAAAAAGACAACCTTTATTAAGATTGATGAGGTTAAATAAATTGATAAAAACACAGTTTATATGGTTAAATTCAATTATAAATTGAATTGAATTTGAAACAAAATAAATTAACAATTGAATTATGTCTGTACAAATTTCTAAACTTTCTAAGAATGGTTCATCATTGAATGTTGAATGGAGCGATGGAGAGAAAAGTAGTTTTAACTATATGTGGTTAAGAGATAATTGTCCAAATGCACATGATAAAGATTCTAGACATAGAATGTTTAATATCTTGAAAGTATCTCAAGAAATTAAACCAAAAAAATATAATATTAATAAAGAAGGCAAGTTAGAAATAGAATGGAGCGAAGGAAATCATATAAGTTATTATGATCCTAAATGGTTGAGGGAAAACTGTTACACAATAAAAAATAATAAAAAATATATTTCTCCTTATCAATTGTGGGACTGTTCTTTGCAAGAAAATTTAAAATCTATTACCATAGAACACGAAGAAATCATTAGTTCAGAAGAAGGTTTGATAAGATGGTTAGAACTTTTACATCATAAAGGGATTGCTATCGTAAAAAATGCACCAACTGAAAAAGAATCTGCATTTCCAGTTTTAAACAGAATAAGCCACACAAGAGAAACTTTTTTTAAAACGCCATTTGAAGTCGTAAATATTCCAAAACCAAATAACTCTGCTTATACCGCTCATGCTTTAAACAATCACATGGATTTACCTTGGTTTGAAAACCCTCCAGGTTATCAATTTCTTCATTGTTTAGTTAATGCTGCAGAAGGAGGAGATTCTTCAGCTGTGGATGCATTTTCTGTTGCTGATTATTTAAGAAAGAATGAAAAAGAAATTTTTGAAACATTAGTGAAAATTCCACTTAAGTTTAGAGACAAAGACTACACACAGGAGTCTCATAGAAGTTTTTATGCTCCAGCAATTAGCTTAACCAAAGATGGCGATTACAATGATATAAGATTTAGCGTTGCTACCATGGATGCATTGGATTGTCATCCAGATGAAATGGAAAAAGTTTATAAAGCCCATCATAGATTTGGTAATCTTTTACATGATGATAGATTTGTAGTTAAGTTTAGATTAGATGCTGGAGATATATTTTCATTCAATAACAGAAGGCTTTTGCATGGAAGAACAGAATTTGACCCTAATTCAGGAAATAGACACTTACAAGGTTATTATATGGATAGAGATGAAATTATAGGAAGATTAAATTATTTAAAAAAATAATTTTATAAATTTTCAAATATCAAATTATTATTATTACAATATTTATTAAATTCTGATTTTGTTTTGATTGTGTAATAATATTTTATAATTTTCAAATCTTGAATTTTTTTATTTTTTAAAAAAAACTTATCTAAAATTAAACAATTAATTTTTTTATTTTTAGATTTTTTTATAATTGTTTTAACACTTGTAGGAGGAGAAAAAGATAATCCTACTTTTATATTACTTTTCAATTTTAATAAATTGTAAATATTTTTATGTTTAAAAGAAATAAATACACATTTTGAAAATTTAGATGTTTCTTTCAATAATTTTTGTAGTAATTTTTTTGTAAAGTTTGGTTTTATTTCAATAAATAAAGGGTATTTATTTTTTGAAGCTTTAAGCAAATCTTTTAATAATGGGATTGAATTATTATTTTGTGTACTTATTTTTTTAATTTGAGAATATTTTAAATCTTTTACGCTTAATCTTTTTTTAAATATTCTATTTAAGGTAAAATCATGAAAACAAACAAACTCTTTGTCTTTTGTTGAATGGATATCAGTTTCAATTCCATATCCTTTTTTAAATGAATGTTTAAATGAGTTTAGAAGGTTTTCTTTATATTTTTTGTTTAGAATCCCTCTATGAATTAGATGTTTGTAATTCAATTTTTTAATTCCAGCCTGTGATAGTTTTTACTTCAAGATATTCTTCTAATCCCCAATTACCACCTTCACGACCATTGCCTGACTGTCTATAACCTCCAAAAGGTGCCCCAGAGTCAGCTCCATTGCCATTAATATAAACTGTCCCAGATCTTAATTTTTTTGCAACTCTTTTAGCTTTTTCTTTATCTTCTGTTTGTAAATAGTTACCAAGACCATATTCTGTATCATTGGTTA